>Ga0209343_10001411_pt1 | contig 32332 bp, 27 predicted proteins | sample RifCSPlowO2_02_FD_184026 | JGI IMG/M metagenome (GOLD analysis project Ga0209343, IMG submission 184026) | Groundwater microbial communities from Rifle, Colorado - Rifle CSP2_plank lowO2_0.2 (SPAdes) (version 2) | ecosystem: Environmental > Aquatic > Deep subsurface > Groundwater | place... | reverse complement strand
GGCTTGATAAGGGAATGACCATTATCTGCGCCCTGCGCCTAACCGGGGACCATTTCTCGCGGCAACGCGGCTTGCGATGAAACGGGAACAGACCCTAGGCTCAAGCCTTTATCAGGACGGGAGTAGCAGTCATGAGGCGTTGGCTCGGTGGTTTTTTGATGTGCCTGGCAGGGCCCTTGTTGGCCGCCGAGTGGACGCTGGTGACTCAGAATTTTCCGCCGTTCAGTTACCCGCAGGGGGCTGGCGTGGTCGCGGCCAATGCGCCAATGGCCAAAGCCGGCGGCCCTTTTGCCGAGATCATTGAGTTGGCGTGCAAGCGGCTCGGCCATCAGTGTCAGCTGCAGGTGCTGCCTTGGCGACGGGCGCTGGATCTGGCGGAAACCGGCAAGGTGGATGGTGCTTTTGCCCTTCTCGGTACGCCGGAGCGAGAGCGTTACTTTCGTTTAACCCGTGTGTTGGTGGTGACCCGGTACAGCTTTTTTACCTTGCCCGGAAAGACCTTTGACTATCGCCAGCCGGCCGACCTGAAAGGCATGCACGTGGGTGTTTATGGCCCATCCGGCACCTCATTGACGCTCGAAGCTCTGCTCCAGCGGGCGGCAGCGGGCACCCTGGAACTGGAAACAGACAATCCGCGGGTACTGCGCAAGTTGCTGGCCGGGCGCTATGGCGAGCACGGCGCGGCCTTTATGAACTATGACGTGGCGCGCCACCTGCAGCGCGATCTTGCGCTGCCGGCGCTGCGTGAGGCCGGCACGGCGCAGGTCATCGCCTATGGTATTGGCCTATCCCGAACGCGAGTCAGCGAGGCGGATTTTCAGGCGTTCGACAATATGCTTGGAGAGTTGCAGCGCGACGGCAGCCTGGCGCAGATCCTGCGGCGGCACAGATTGCAGGCGGCGCCAGAGGTCGGCCAGCCGATCGCAGCGGAGCCTGGGGTGAGCGGCTCTTAGGCTTTTTGCCGGGCGCGGTATTCGCCGGGGGTCAGCCCCGTCCACTGGCGGAAGGCGCGAAAGAACACGCTGGGCTCGGAGTAGCCCAGCAGTAGGGCAATTTCCGTGGCCGCCAGTTGACCATCGCGCAGGTAGCGTTCGGCCAGTTGCCGGCGGGTATCGTTGAGCAACTGCTGATAGCTGCTGCCCTCGTCGGCCAGACGCCGTTGCAGGGTGCGCTCGCTGAGATGCAGGGTCTTGGCCAACTGGCGGCGATCCGGCTCGCCCTGGCTGAGCTGGGCACTGAGCAAACTCACCACCTGGGCACTCAGGCTCGCGCTGGGCAGGCGCGCCAGCAGGGCTTCGGCATGTTCACGCAGGAGCTTCTGCAACGGCAGATTGGCCTGGGCCAGCGGCTGTTCCAGCAAGGCCTGGGGCAGGCCGATGGCGTAATCACCGGCGGCGAACTGCAGCGGGCAGTTGAACGCCTGGGTGTAGCGGCTGAGATCATCTGGCGCGGCGTGGATAAAACGGGCGCCGAGCAGTCGAAAGTCGGCCAGCAGCGGCGTCATCAGGCTTTGCCAGAAGGCCATCAGCGCCAGCACGCGGGTGCGGGTGGCGGCCTGCTCGGGTTGCACGGCGCGGTACACCAGCCACAGGCACTCGCCCTCCGCCTGCAGGCTGAACTCCCCGCCTTCGCCGGCCAGGCGTTGATAACGCTGCACCGCCTGCAGCGCCGCGCTCAGGGTCGGGCTGCTTTGCAGCAGGTAGCCGAGCACGCTGAACTGCCCCGGCGCCAGGGCCGCACCGATCAGCAGGCCGGCTTCGCTGCCGCCTAGTTGCTGCTCAATCGCCGCCCACAGTTGTTGCTGCGCCAGCAGCGGCACGCGGCCATCGGGATTGTCGAGTTGGCTGGCGTCCAGGCCGCTGGCAGTCAGCAGCTCGGCGCGGTCCAGGCCGAGACGGCTGGCCGCGTGCAGGATGGCCTGGGTCAGGCTGGCGCTGACGGAGGCATGACGGGGATCGAGGCAAGGGCTGTGCATGGGCCGATGATGCCCAAGCCGGGCCGTCAGGGAAAGCGCGGCGGCCACTGCGGATCAGTTTCGGGTTGCGCGTTTTGCTCCCTTCGCCCATTTATGGGAGACGACTGCATGGATGCAGGAGGTAGAGCGACGCAGGAAGCCCAAGCCGAGGGGCTGGGGGAGAGGGCGGCGAACACCGCGAGGGTCAGGCTCTTAGCTGTCGCGGAGCATATTCAAATCGCTATTGAGCGTGCCGACGCCATGACCGAGGCGAATCTTCAGGGTCACATCGGTGCGCGAGTCGGCATGGCGAATGGCTTCCTCGACGCTGATCCGGCCGCTTTCATACAGCGCCAGCAGGTGCTGGTCGAAGGTCTGCATGCCCTGCTCGGTGGCGCGGCCGATGGCTTCGCGCAGGTCATCCAGCAGGTCGCGCTGTATCAGGTCACGAACATGCGCCGAGGCCAGCAGCAGCTCCACCGCCACCGCGCGCTTCTGCTCGACGCCGGGCACCAGGCGCTGGCCGATCAGGGCGATCAGGTTCTGCGCCAGGTCGGCGAGAATCTGCTTGCGCGCCTCTTCCGGGAAGAAGCGGACGATGCGCTCCAGGGCATGGGTGGTGCTGGTGGCGTGCAGGGTGGCCAGGCACAGGTGGCCGGTTTCGGCGTAGTGCAGGGCGTGCTGCATGCTGTCGAGGTCGCGGATCTCGCCGAGCATGATCACGTCCGGTGCCTCGCGCAGGACGTTGCGCAGGGCGTCGCCGAAACTGTGGGTATCCAGGCCGACCTCGCGCTGGTCGATCACCGAGCGCTTGTGCTGGTGCAGGAACTCGATCGGGTCCTCGACGCAGAGGATATGCCCGTCCTTGTTGCTGTTGCGGTGATCGAGCATCGCCGCCAGGGTGGTCGACTTGCCCGACCCGGCGGCACCGACCACCAGGATCAGGCCGCGATCCATCAGCGCCAGTTTCTCCAACTGGTTTGGCAGGCCGAGGGCGCTGATCGGCGGGATTTCGTTCTTGATCAGGCGCGCCACCATCGACACCTCGCCGCGCTGGTAATAGACGTTGATCCGGAAGCGCCCCGAGCCGCCGACGCTGACCGCCAGGTTCATTTCCAGATCACGCTCGAACTCGGTGCGTTGCTTTGCCGTCATCAATTGATAGGCCATGTGCTGCACCGCGCCGGGCTGCATGACCTGGCTGCCGACCGGCTGGGTCAGGCCTTCGACCTTGAGCTGCGGCTGAGTGCCGACGCTGAAGAACATGTCCGAGCCGCCGAGGCTGTAGAGCTTTTCCAGGTAGGGGTAAACATCCGGCCCTGCGGCCGCGGTTGGCTGGTTGTCCATGCTGGCTCCGTGATTGGGTGGAAGGCTGCAGAAGGTCGCGCGCGAGGTCATCCGGCGCCGGTTGTGCTTAGTCTTTAACCTTAGTCGGCCAGCGGCTTCGCGCTATGATCTGCGCCCACGCTGTTGTGTTCTGCCGCCCTCGAACGGACTCCCCGCCCCATGCTCAGCCTCTTTCACGCCCCCGATCTGGAAACCCTTGGTGAGCTGGCCTGCAAACTGCTGGCCCAGCCGCTGAGTGAGCCCTTGGCGCCGGCCCTGGTGGTGGTGCCGAGCCAGGGCATGGGCCGCTGGCTGACCCTGCAACTGGCGCGCAGCACGGGCATCGCCATGCAGCTGGAGGTGCAGTTGCCGGCCAGATTCGTCTGGGATGTGTCGCGCCTGGTGCTCGGTCAGTTACCCGAGCAATCCGCCTTTAGTCCCAGCAGTCTGACCTGGCGCCTGTACGACTGGCTCTGTGAGCCCGAGCACTGCGCCCAGGCGCCGCGCCTGGCCCATTACCTGGCGGGCGGCGACGAGCGCCGGCGGCTGTCCCTGGCGGTGAAGATTGCCGACGTGTTCGACCAATACCTGCTGTATCGCGACGACTGGCTGGCCGCCTGGGAGCGCAATGAGTTGCTCGATCTGGGCCCGGACGAAGGCTGGCAGGCACTGCTCTGGCGCGAGCTGACCAAGGACGGCCACCCGCACCGCGCGCGTCTGCTGGATGAACTGTTGCAGCGCTTGCAGAGTCCCGAGCCGATTGCCGGTCTGCCCGAGCGCGTCGTGGTGTTCGGCATCAGCAGCCTGCCGCCCCATCATCTGCGGGTGCTCGAGGGCCTGAGCCAGCACTGTGAAGTCATTCTGTTTGCCCTCAATCCGTGTCGCGAGGCCTGGGGTGAGATTCGCGATATTCGCGAGCTGGCCAAGCGTCAATCCTTTAGCGGGCGGACGGAAAGCGTCGCCAGCGCAAACGCAGCAGCTTTTCCGCCGTTCGCCCCGGATGAGTGGTACCTGGATGTCGGCAACCCCTTGCTGGCGAGTTTGGGCAAGCAGGGCCGGGATTTTTTCGACAGCCTGTTCAGCCTGGCGTCCGGCGAAGGTGGTCAGGAGATCGGCCTGTATTCCGAGGACGCCGACCTGCACGACAGCAGCCTGCTGCAGGCCCTGCAAAACGACATCCTGCGCCTGCGCAGCCGCCAGCCCGAGGAGCGTTTGCAGTTGCGTGTCGACGACCGTTCGCTGGAAGTACACTGCGCCCACTCGCCGCTGCGCGAGGTGGAAATTCTGCATGACCAACTGCTCGCGCGCTTTGCTGCCAACCCGCAACTGACACCCGATCAGGTGGTGGTGCTGACCCCGGATATCGAACGTTACGCGCCCTATATCGAAGCCGTCTTTGCCCCCCGCGAAGGCGTGCCGCGCATCCCGTTCAGCCTGGCCGACCGCAGCCTGCGCGCGGAAACCCCGCTGATTGAAGCCTTTCTCAACCTGCTGGCGCTGCCCGACAGCCGCTTTACTGCCGAAGAACTGCTGACCTGGCTGGAGCAACCGGCCCTGGCCGCCAAGGCCGGCATCGACGCCGACGACCTGCCGCTGCTGCGCGACTGGCTAAGCGCGGCCGGCGTGCGTTGGGGCCGCGATGGCGAGCACCGCCAGCAACTCGGCTTGCCGGCCGATGCCGCCTTCACCTGGCGCCAGGGCCTGGATCGCCTGCTGCTGGGCTTTGCTGCGCCACCGCAACTGGCCGCAGGATTTGCGCCGTTGCTCGGCGATAGTTGGCCGCTGGATGCCCTGGAAGGCGCCCGCGCCCAGCTGCTCGGCCGCCTGGTGGCCTTTGTCGAACGCCTGGCGGCGCTGGCGCAGAGCCTGCAACGGCAGCGCAGCCTGAGCGCTTGGGCCGACACGCTGCAGGGCCTGATCGACGAGCTATTCGATGAGCGCGAAGCCGGCGACACCCTGTTGCTGCTCAGCAAGGCCTGCGCCGCCCTGCGCGAACAGGCCCTGGCTGCCGGGATCGAGCGACCGCTGGAGCTGGCGCTGATCCGCCAGCAACTGACCGCCGCGCTGGAGCAAGGCAGCGGCGCCTCGGGCTTTCTTACCGGCGCGGTGACCTTCTGCACCATGGTGCCGATGCGCAGCCTGCCGTTTGCCCTGGTCTGCCTGCTCGGTTTGGACGACGGCGCCCTGCCGCGCCGCACCCCGGCGGCCGGCTTCGATTTGATCGGGCAGAAGCCCCGCCACGGCGACCGCGCCCGGCGTCTCGACGACCGTTATTTGCTCCTGGAAATCCTGCTCTCGGCACGCCAGGGCCTGTACCTCAGCTACGTCGGCCGCGACCCGCGCAGCAACGCCGAACTGCCGCCGTCGGTGCTGATCAGCGAACTCCTGGATGTGGTCGACCTGACAGCGACGTATAGGGATGTAGACACTGCAGCAGGCACTCGGGAACCGCTGCTGCCGACCTACAGGGATGTAGAAACTGCAGCAGGCAGTAGGGAATTGCTGCTGCCGACCTACAGGGACGTAGGAAGTGCAGCAAGCGGTCGGGAACCGCTGCTGCCGGTGTACGGTAATGCTGAGCCAACCTGTAGGAGCGAGCTTGCTCGCGATCCAGGCGCCGCCGAAACATCGCGAGCAAGCTCGCTCCTACAAGAGCAAAAAGCCAGCGCGCGTATTACCCATCAACACCCGCTGCAACCCTTCGCCCCCGGCAACTTCGCCAGCGCCACCCATGCCGGTTTCGCTGCGCCCTGGTTCCGCGCCGCCCAGCGCCTGAGCGAACCGGTCGTGCCGGCGCCCGCCTTTGCCAGTCGCCTGGCTGCCCCTGATGCGGACTGGCTAACCATCGAGCCGAGCCAGTTGCTGCACTGCTTCAAGCACCCGGCGCGCTACCTGCTGGAACAGCGCCTCGGCCTGTATCTGCCCGAACAAACCGAAGTGCTGGCCGGCGACGAGCCCTTCAGCGTCGAATGGACCAGCCTGCACGGTTTGCGCCAGTTGGCGCTGCAGGCCATCGAGCAGAACTGGAGCGAAGCCCAGGAGCGCGCCGTCGCCGCCGCCTCCGGCTGGCTGCCGGTGGGTGAGCTGGGCCAGGCCTATTGGGGGCAGATCCGCGGGCCGATTCGCGCCTTCGCCCCGACCCTGTTTGACGAACGCCCGGACGAGGCCGCGCAACCGCTGCTGGTGGACATCAGCTTGGCCGGCGTGCGCATCCACGGCTGGCTGGAAGGCGTTACCGACGAGGGCCTGTTCGACTACCGCCTGCGCGAGCTGAACGCCTGGGAGCTGGCGCCGTTCTGGCTGCGCCACCTGCTGCTCAACTGCGCGGCGACTCCCGGCATCCGCCGCGACAGTCGCCTGCTGTCGCCAAAAAGCGAGTGGCGCCTGGGCCCGCTGGCCAATCCGCTGGAGCTGCTGCAGCCGTGGCTGGAGGCCTACCAGAGTGCGCTGTGTGAGCCGCTGCCGTTGCTGGCCAAATGCAGCCTTGGTTTTGCCAAGAAGTGGCGCAACCCTGGGCGCAAGGAACCGATCGACGCCGCGCGCGGCGAAGCCGCGCTGATGTGGCAAGGCAACGAGCATATGCGCGGCGAAGGTGACGATCCCTGGAACGCCCTGGCCTTCCGCGACCGTGAGGTGCTCGACGAGCGCTTCGAAGCCCTGGCCGAACAGCTCTACGGCCCGGCCCTAGATGCCTTGCACAGCGAAGAAGAGGACGAGGCATGAACAGCGCCGCCCTGGATTTACTCACGGACTCTTTCAGCGGCCGCTCGCTGATCGAAGCCAGCGCCGGCACCGGCAAAACCTGGACCCTGACCGCGCTGTACGCGCGTCTGCTGCTGGAGAAGCAGCTCAACGTCAGCCAGATTTTGGTGGTGACCTTCACCACCGCCGCCACCGCCGAGCTGCGCGAGCGCATCCGCAAGCGCCTGGCCGAGTTGCTGGCGGTGTACGAACAGGGCCCAGGCGCGGACGACTTGCTTAACCGTCTGCACGCTCAGTACCCGGATGCCGCCAGCCACCGGCGTTTGCTGCTGGCGGTGCATGGCTTCGACGAAGCGGCGATCTTTACCATCCACGGCTTCTGCCAGCGCGCCTTGCAGGATGCGGCGTTCGAGGCCGGTGGCGACTTCGATAACGAACTGACCTTTGATGACCGTGAACTGCTCGACGCCCTGCTTGCCGACCTCTGGCGCCATGAGCTGGCCGCCGCCGAGCCGGAGTGGGCGGCGTTTCTGGTGCAGCAGAAAGTCACCCCGCAGAGCCTGCGCCAGCAGTTACGCAATCACCTGGGCAAACCCTACTTGCGCATCGAGCCGCAGCCGGGGGCCAGCAGCGAAATGAGTGGCCTGCGCAGTGCCTGGCAGCGCGCGCGCGACAGCTGGCAGATCGAGAGCGCCGCCTGGCTGGCGCAGCTCAAGGCCTGCGACGGCTTCAAGAGCAATATGTGCAACGCTGCCAAACTGGCTGGCTGGCAGCTGGAGCTGGACGCTTATTTCAGCGATGCCGCGGCGCTGTTCAGCAAGACCGAGGCGCACCAGCGCCTGTCCCGTGAAGGCTTGTTCAAGGCCAGCAAGAAGGGCGCCAGCGTGCCCGAAAGTCCATTGGCAGCAGCGTTACAGGACCTCTGTGACGCCCTGGCGGCGGCGCAGCCGGAGGCCGAGCAACGGCTGATTGACCTGCAGGTTCGTCTGATCGGCCAGCTCAATGAGCAGCTGCCGCAACGCAAGGCGGCGCAACGCCTGCTGGCCTTCGACGACCTGCTCAACCAGCTGCAACAGGGCCTGTACGGTGAGGGCGGCGAGCACCTGGCCGGCACCCTGCGCGCGCAGTACCCGGTGGCGCTGATCGACGAATTCCAAGACACCGACCCGGTGCAGTACCAGGTGTTTCGGCGCATCTACGAGCGCGAAGGTGACCTGTGTTTTGTTGGCGACCCCAAACAGGCCATCTATGCGTTTCGCGGCGCCGATCTGGCCACCTACCTCAAGGCTCGCGACGAGGCGGCCCGGCAGTACAGCCTGGCCACCAACCACCGCTCCACGCCGGAGCTGATCGCCGCCCTTAATCAGCTGTTCGACCGGCCGATGCCATTCGCTGAGCCGGGACTGAGCTACCCGCCAGTCGGCGCCAGCGACAAGATTCGCGCGCAACTGGTGTTGCCGGTCGTCGAGGGTGAAGCGGACGCGCCGTTGAGTCTGGTCTGGCTGGATGATGACTATCTCGGCAAAGGCGCGGCCGGCACCTTGGTGGCCCGCGATACAGCCCGACGCATCGCCGCCCTGCTGGCCGCCAGTGCAGCGGGCGAGGCGTATTTCGACGCCAGCGGTGAACGCACGCCGCTCAAAGGCGGCGATATTGCCGTGTTAGTCGCCAGCCATCGGCAAGCCAGTGACGTGGCTGCCGAACTGGCCGCGCGCGGCGTCCCCAGCGTGCGCCGTGGCAAGGAAAACGTCTGGCACAGCGAAGAGGCCGGCGAGCTGGCCGCGGTGCTGGCTGCCTATGCCGAGCCTGGCCGCGAAGGCGCCCTGCGCTATGCCCTGGCCAGTCGTTTGCTCGGGCGCAGCGCAGCCGATCTGGCCGCCTGCCAGGAAGATGCCCGCGCCTGGGACGAGGAGCGCGAGGCCGCCGAACGCTATCACCAGCTCTGGCAGGAGCAGGGCTTTATGCGCGCCTTCCGTGCCTGGCTGGATGAGCAACAGGTGGCGCCGCGCTTGCTGGCGCTGGTGGATGGCGAGCGGCGGCTGACCAATCTGCTGCACCTGGCCGAGCTGCTGCAAACCGAGAGCCTGCAACGCGCGGGCCTCCCGCAATTGCTCAGTTGGTTCAACGCCCAGCGTAGCGCCGAGGCCCATGGCGAAGATGCCCTGCTGCGCCTGGAAAGCGATGCCGAACGGGTGCAGATCGTCACCATCCACACCTCCAAGGGCCTGGAGTACCCGCTGGTGTTCTGCCCTTACCTGTGGGACGGCGCGCTGCTGCGCCAGCATGAAGACATCACCTGCCATGCCGATGACGGCACACCGCTGCTGGATCTGGGCGGCGAGCAGTTCGACGCGCACCGCGAGCGCGCCCGCCATGAGCGCTTCGCCGAGAAACTGCGCCTGACCTATGTGGCCCTGACCCGCGCCCGCGATCGCCTGTGGCTGCACTGGGGGCCAGTGGACTGCAAGCCGAAAAAGGACGGCAGCATGAGCGACAGCGGCCTGCACAGCAGTGCTCTGGCCTGGCTGCTGCACGGTCGCCAGTTACCGGGCGACGATGCCTTGGTGGAGCTCGCCGAGCACTTTCAACAACTCAGCCCCAGCGGTTTGCGCGCAGAAATCGACCAGCTGAGCGCCGCCAGTCAGGGCCGTATGGTCGTGCAGGTCCTGCGTGACACTGAAGCCAGCGCCGCCGGTGAGCGCCGCGCCGCGCCGCCCGCGCAACTGGGTCAGCTCAAGCGCAGCTTGTACAGCGCCTGGCGGGTTGGCAGCTTCTCCGGATTAGCCGCGGGCATGCATATGGAAGCGCCGGACCGCGATGGCCTGGTCATGCCGGATGCCAGCGAGCCGGGCAGCGGCTTCTACGCCTTCCCCCGTGGTGCGCGGGCCGGTACTTGCCTGCACGCGATTCTCGAAGACTGGGCGCGCGGCAAGGGCGCGCTGACGGACCTGGTGGCGCCGGCCCTGAGCGGCCACGGTATCGATGCCGACGCCTGGGGCGCGGTGGCGCTGGCGCAGTTGCAGTTGGTGCTGGACAGCGATCTGGATGGCCAGGGCCTCACGCTGGCCAACCTGAAACCGGCGCGGCGTTTGCCCGAGCTGGGCTTTACCTTCCCGGTCGGCGACCTGCAGGTGCAGCGCCTGCGCCAGATCCTCAGCGATCCGGCCCACGGCCTGGCCGAGCCGTTGCGCGAGGCCGCCAGCCGGTTGGAGTTCGACAGTTTGAAGGGCTTTCTCAAGGGCTTTATCGACCTGACCTTCGAGCACGACGGCCGTTGGTACATCCTCGATTACAAATCCAACTGGCTCGGCCCGGACGCCAGCTACTACGGCGGCGAGCGCCTGCTGCAAGCGCTGGCCGGCGAGCATTACTACCTGCAATACCTGATCTACCTGGTGGCGCTGCGGCGTTTCCTGCGCCAGCGCTTGGCTGACTTCAGTAATGCACAGTTGGGCGGCGCCTATTACCTGTTCCTGCGCGGCATGCCGCAGGCTGGCGTGTACTTCGCCCGCCCCAGTGATGCCTTGCTGGATGCGCTGGATCAGCTGTTCGAAGGGGGCCACTGATGGCGCATGTTTATGTAGGAGCCAGCTTGCTGGCGATCAGTGACGCGGAAAAAAGCATCGCCAGCAAGCTGGCTCCTACGGCTGTGGCGATTGCCTGCGTAGGATGGGTTGAGCGCAGCGATACCCATCAACTTGGCGGCGCTCGCAGTGACCGGGAGTCGAAGCAATGAGCGTTAGCGATCTGCCCCTCGGGCCGCTGGAGCGCGCCCTACTGGCCAGCCTGCAACGCCTCGATCCGAGTGCGGGTGAGGCGGTCATGGCCGCCGCCGCGCTGTGCTGCCAGGTGCTCGGCAATGGCGATGTCTGTCTGCCGCTGGCGCGCTGGGCCGGGCAGCGGCCGTGGGGCGAGGGTTATGTACTACCGGCGCTGACGGACTGGCGCGGGCAGCTGAGCGCGTCCGCGTTGGTTGGTACACCGGGCGACTTTACCCCGTTGATCCTCGACGGCGAGCGCCTGTACCTGGCGCGCTATCAGGCGTACGAGGCTCAGCTGGCGGCGCAGTTGCTCAGCCGGGCGGCCGATCAGCCGGCGGTGGATGAAGCGCAGCTGAGCGACAGTCTGCAGCGCCTGTTTGCCAACAACGTGCAGCAACCCGACTGGCAGCGCCTGGCGGCCGCCCAGGCGGTGCGCAAGCGGGTGGCGGTGATTTCCGGCGGCCCCGGCACCGGCAAGACCACCACCGTGGTGCGCCTGCTGGCGGCATTGTTGGAACAACCGGGCGGCGAACGTTTGGCCATCGGCCTGGCCGCGCCTACCGGCAAGGCGGCGGCGCGGATGGCCGAGGCGATCCGCAACGCCAAGGCCAGCCTGCCGGTCAGCGCGGCGATCAAGGCGGCGCTGCCGGAACAGGCGCGCACCCTGCACCGCCTGCTCGGTAGCCGTGGTGATCGTCCGCAGGTACGCCACACGGCGGCCAATCCGCTGGCCCTGGACGTGCTGGTGGTCGACGAAGCCTCGATGGTCGACCTGGCAATGATGGCCAAACTGCTCGATGCCCTGCCCGCCAACGGCCGCCTGATTCTGCTCGGCGACAAGGACCAACTGTGCGCCGTGGAAGCCGGTGCGGTGTTTGCCGAGCTATGCGACGGCCGGGGTTTCAACGCCAGCGCGGCGGCCGACTTGCAGCGCCTGACCGGGCAGAGCGTGCCGGTGGAAGCGCCGACATCCATGCTTGGCGATGCCGTGGTGCTGCTCAGCCACAGCCACCGCTTTGCCGGCGACAGCGGTATTGGTGAACTGGCGCGGCGAATCAACGGTGGCGATGCGCGCGGCACCCTGAGTCTGTTGCAGGAAGGCCGTAGCGACCTGCACTGGCAGTCGGCACCGACCCCGACGGCGCTGCTGACCCGCATCGAACAGGGCTACGAAGGCTATCTGCAGGCGGCGCGGGCCGGTGAGCCGGCGGCGGCCTTTGCCGCCTTCAACCAGTTCCGCGTGCTCACCGCCCAGCGCGAAGGCGCGTTCGGCGTGAGTGGTCTCAACGAGGCGCTGGAGGCACGCTACAAGCGCCGCTTCAAGTTGGCCGAGCGCGAACGCTGGTACGCCGGGCGGGCGGTGATGGTGCAGAGCAACGATTACGCCCTGGGCCTGTTCAACGGCGATATTGGCATCTGCCTGCAGACCGAACTGGGCCTGCGCGTGCTGTTCGAGAGCGAAGAAGGCTTCCGCTCGTTTACCACCGCGCGCCTGCCCAGCCACGCAACCGCCCTGGCGATGACCGTACACAAGAGCCAGGGTTCGGAGTTCAGCGAGGTGCTGCTGGTGCTGCCCGAACAACCCAGCCCGCTGCTGACGCGCAGCCTGTTCTACACCGGCATCACCCGCGCCAAGCACCAGGTTGAAATCTGGGCCCTGGCGCCACGCATCAGCGAGGCGGTCGCTACCCGCGCCGAGCGGGCGGCGGGGCTGGCTGAGCGGCTGGCTGTTACGTCTGGTGCGCAAGGCGGCGCGGCTGCACCGAACGAGAGGAGTGTCGGTCATGCTCAACTGCCGCTCTTTTAGGTTCTGTTGACGTAAGCGCGCATGTCATCAATGAAACGGGAACCGCTAGTGGATGCCGGCCCGCATCGCGGGCTGTGCCTATCGCGGCTAGTTGTGGCCCGAGTCCGGCCAATTGCCGAGAAAGTTGCAACAATCGGCGCGCTCGCCAAGAATGCCGCAAGCCCAGCCGTTCATCGCGCCTGGTATCGATGGATCGCACTCAGCTAACAAGGAGACACCATGTTCTTTCGTCTGAAAAACATTCTCAGCGGCATCCTCTCGCTGTTTATCAAAGACCTTGAGCGGCAGAACCCGGAAGCCTTGTTGGAGCTGGAGCAGGAGAACCTGCGCAAGCAGATCGCCAATTTCAACCAGGGCCTGGCCGCCCACGCCGGCCTGGCCGAGCGCTTGATGAGCCAGGTACGCAAACAAGAAACCGAAGAACGTGAACTGCATGCGCGTACCACCGCTCACCTGCGCGCCGGCAACAAGTCGGCCGCCGCGCAGAATGCCCTGCGCCTGCAGAGCCTGGCCCGCGAGCTGGAAGAGAACCGCCGCCAACTGGCCCAGGCCGAAGAGACCTACCAGAACCTGACCAAGGCCCGCGAAGTGGCGGTGAACGCCGCGCGCAGCAAGATCGAGGCGCTCAAGGGCGCGATCAACGACATGCGCATGAAGACCGCCATGGCCGAGATGAACGAGATGGCCGCCGGCATGGTCAGCACCATCGGCGGCTCCGGCGATACCCTCAATCGCCTGCACGAGATGGTCGAGGAAGAACGCACCAAGGCCGCCGGCCGCGCGCGCATGGCCCGCGACTCGATGGACATGAGCGAAGTGAACCTCAAGGAAGCCGAGATGGATGCCCTTGCCGATCAGGCCCTGGCCGAGTTCGCGGCCAAGGAGGGCATCGCCCTGCCCGGCGCCGAGGCCGCTTCGGCACCTGAGGCCAACCGCAGCATGGGTAGCAATCCGCAGTCGGAAAGCCAGTAAGAACCATCCAATATCTACTGCGCTTGACCAGGCTGCGTTGCAACGCAGTAACAACCGAAGGTTGGTCAAACAGGCCAGCCTTGCCTGACCTGCGCTCGCTACGATCTTGGATTGGTTCTGCGCGTGGAGTCGTTATGAAAAGAGAACAGCATGACTAGGGAACAGGATGTACCCCACTGGCTCGACGAACTGCGCCTGGCCTACGAGAGCGGTGCCCATGGCCAGTTCGTGCTGTACGGCAACGTCGCCGACCGTTTTCCTCTGGACGGCCGCCTGGTCAGCCTGACCCGTTACCTGGACGCCAGGCTGCTCGCCACCTTCGACATCGTCTTCCTCTACGACCCCGGCAACGGCCTGAGCCTGTTGCGCGGCGGCGAGCGTTTCGCCGAATGGCCGGCTGCGGCGCAGATCCAGCCCTGGCCCCATGACCCGCGCGAGGCAGTGCAGCTGATCAGCCGCTACCTGCGCTACCGTGCCAACCTGCGTGCCCTCGGCCGTGGCGACAGCGAGCATGTGGCGGTGATCCTGCGCGGCGCCGAGCTGGTGCTGCCGGCCAGCCGCCAGGGCGATTTCGCTACTGCGAGCCTGGCCAGCCTGGTGCGCGACTGGGCCGCCGAGTCGCCGTTCGCCGACATGGCTTTTGCTAGCCTGCTGCTGGCCGACAACCTCAACGACTTGCACCCGCTGGTGGCCAACAACCCGCGTATCGACCGGGTGCAGGTGCCGCTGCCGGACGCCGCCAGCCTGCAGCAGTGCCTGGCGCAGCTGCGCGTCGATCATCCGGCGGCGTTTGCCAGCGAAGACAACGACACGGTGCAGGCCCTGGCTGGGATTAGCCTCAGCGCGCTGGCCAGCCTGGTCAAACGCCGCGCCCATGAGGGTAAGGTGCTTGGCGCCCAGGACTGGATCGAAGCCAAGAAACAACTGGTGGAAAACGACAGCGCCGGCTTGGTGGAATTTGTCGAGTCCAAGCGCACGCTGGACGACTATCACGCCCAGGAGGCGCTGAAGGTCTGGCTGCGCCAGGACATGGCGCTGTGGCAAGCCGCCGATCTGCGCGCTTTGCCCAAGGGTTATATCTTTTGCGGCCCGGTGGGCACCGGCAAGACCTACCTGGTCGAGTGTCTGGCCGGCGAAGCCGGGGTGCCGGTGGTCAAGCTGAAGAACTTCCGCGACCGCTGGGTCGGCTCCAGCGAAGGCAACCTGGAGAAGATCTTCCGTCTGATTCGTGGCCTCGGCCGTTGCATCGTGTTTATCGACGAAGCCGACCAGACCCTCGGTAAGCGCGATGGCGGCAGCGGCGACAGCGGCCTGTCCGGACGCATCTATTCGATGATCGCCCAGGAGATGGGCGATGCCGACAACCGTGGCAAGGTGATCTGGATTCTCGCCTCCTCGCGTCCGGACCTGATCGAGGTTGATCTCAAACGTCCGGGCCGGGTCGATGTGAAGATTCCGCTGCTGCCGAGCACCACGGTCGAGGAAAGCGCGGCACTGCTCAAGGCGTTGCTCAAACGCTTCGACCTCACGCTGGAGCAGGCCGAGCTGGTCAAACTCGACCTGCCGCTGTTGCTCACCCCCGGCGCCGCCGAGGCGCTGGCGGTGAAGGTGTACCGCCAGGTGCGCACCAGCCAGCTGTCGGCCCTGGCCGCACTCAAGCAGTGCCTGCAGGGTTACCAGCCGCCGGTTGCCGAGCAGGTGCTGCGCCAGCAGATGATCCTCGCCATCCGCGAAGCCACGGATATGGCTTTTGTTCCCGAAACCCTGCGCCAGCTTGCCCAGGAGAGCGTCAGTCCATGAGTATCGGGCGTTATCTGTGGTCCGCCTTCAATGCTCGTCCGCTGGGCATGCCGCTGTCACCGAACTGGCTGGCGCTGGCTGCCGTGGGCCTGCTCGGCGCCTTTATCAGCCCCGGTTTTTGGCTGCTCGGCGCCGGCCTGGAGCTGGCCTACCTGGGTCTACTGGCCAGCAACCCGCGTTTTCGCAATACGGTGGATGCCGGCGCGGTGCGGGTCGATCCGGCCGAGCTGCGCTACGAAAGCACCCTGGCCCAGCTCGGCGACAGCCAGCGGCAGCGCCAGCAGCGCATCGAAGGCCGCGCCCGCAAGGTGCTGCAACTGCTCTCCCGTTCGCCGCTGATGGCCTCCCACGCCGACAGCCTGGAGCAGCTGGTGTGGCTCAACCTGCGTTTGCTGGTGGCCGGCCAGGCGCTCAGCGTGGTGGTCGACACCGCCGCCCAGGACAGCGCCGAACTGCAGCGCCAGGAAGATCAAATCGACCAGCGCCTGGCCGCCAGCGACCTGGGTGATGAGCTGCGGCGTAGTCTGGAGCAGCAGAAGCAGGTGATCGACGCGCGCCAGGCGGCCCATGCCGAAGGCCTGCGACGCAAGGAGCATGTGGACGCGGAGCTGGCGCGCATCGACCAGCAGATCGCCCTGATCCGCGAGCAGACCCTGCTGGCCACCGACGAGGAGCAGATCGGCACGGCGCTGAACGCCCTGACCTCTTCGTTCAACGAGGCCAGCCGCTGGCTCAACGAGCAGCGCGACCTGCTCGGCGTACTCGAACTCAACGAACAACAGAGCCTGCCCAGCTACGTGCTGCAGGAGGGCGGCAAGCCGGCCGCCAGGGAAGCGGTTAAACACTGAATTGGCTAGCCCGGATGCAATCCGGGGGATTCCCTGTGGGGTTTCCTGGATTGCATCCAGGCTACGGCTGGCGCCACCGCGAAGATTTGCACACTGAATGGCGGGCCCTGGGCTCGCAACCGACAGGGAGACGCGTCATGGATTTATCTTCGTTCCGTCAACGCCAACGCGGCAATGCCGCCGGCAAGCTGCTGACCATAGTGCTGGTGCTCGGGCTACTTGGCTTAGGCGGCTGGCTGGTCAGCCAGGACCTGCTCAAGCAAGGCGCCGACAGTACGCTGGCGAGTCTGCCCGCCAGCCTTGGCGTGGTGGCCGGGCCGGCGTCGATCGAGCCGGTCATGGGCACCCCAACGCTGCAATCGGCGGCGGCCTATGAGGTGAAGAACAATATCCTCGACATCGACATGAGCGAGTACGCCGGTTATGGCGGCTTGATCGTCGCCAATGGCGGGTTGGCGCCCAACCCCGAATCATTTTTCGCCAAGCAATACGGCTTTCAACTGCGCCTGAACAAGGGCGAGGGTGAGGAATGGTCGGCTTTGAACAACGGTCAGTTGGCGGCAGTGGCGACCACCGCCGACGTGCTGGCAGTGCTCGGCCGTCAGTTTGAGGTCACGGTGCCGGCGCAGATCGCCTTCTCTCGAGGCTCCGATCAGGTGGTGGTGGACAGCGGCATTGCCAGCATCAACCAGCTCAAGGGTAAGGTGCTCGGTGCTTCGCAGTTCAATGAGAGCGAGTTCTTTATCCGCTACCTGGCCTCCGAGGCCGGCGTGCCGGTGAAAGTGCTGCGCGATCTGGACAGCCGTCCGGGACCCAATGAGTTGGGTCTGGTGTTTTACGCGGATGCCTTCCTCGCCTGCGACGCCTATGCCGCCGAATTGCAGAGTGGCAAGCCACGGATCAACGGTTGTGTCGGCTGGTCGCCGCGTACCGATGAGGTGGTCGCCGAGTCTGCGGGCGCGGCGAAGATGTTGGTGTCCAACCGCAACCTGCTGGTGGTGGCGGATATTCTGGCGGTCAACAAGGGCTTCGCCAGCGCCCATCCGGAGATGGTTAAAGGTCTGGTGCATGGTTTGCTGGAGGGCAATCGGCTGCTGCGCGACAACCCTCAGGCCCATGCCGAGGTGGTCGCCAAGGCCTTCGGTTGGAGCCGCGAGGAAACCCTCGACGAACTGAGCAAGGTACACCTGAGCAACCTGCCGGAAAACCTGGCGTTCTTCGATGGCAGCATCGATTCAGCCGGCTCCTTTCAGGGCATCTTCCAGTCCTCGGTGCTGGCTTATGGCGCGCTGATTCGCAATCCGGCCGATCCGGCTCGCTTTGCGGATTTGCAGCACCTGAAAAGTCTGCAGACCGGCGGCCAGTTCAAGGGCCAGAGCATTGCCATCGCCCCGATCCGCACCAGCGGCAAGGTGGCACTGGAAGGTGATGCATTGCTGAGCAAAGACATCCGCTTCTTCTTCGAGGCCAACTCGGCCGAACTGGATAAGCAGGCGGTGGCCAACCAGGAGTATCTAGACACCATCAAGACGTTTCTGCAGGTCAGTCCTGGCTCCATCGTGCTGCTGCGCGGCCACGTGGATAACGGCATGGTCGCCGACTTTGAACGCCAGGGCGGTGCCGCGTTGGTGCGGCGCATGTCGTTGAAAGCCATGGAGCTTTCCCGGCAGCGCACCCTGGCGGTGAAAACCGCCCTGCTGGCGCGGCATCCGGGGATCAAGGACGACCGTGTCGAGCTGGTCGGCCGTGGCTGGGAAGAGCCGATCAGTCAGGAGGGCGACAAGAATCGCCGGGTCGAGGTGCAGTGGTTCACCCTGGAGTAGTGCTGCCAATAGGCGGGCGCCGAGTGCGCCTGCCTATTGACCGCCGCTTGCTTTACTCGCCGGGAATATCCTTGCGCAGTTTGACCGGCTCGGCCTGGGCCAGCTTCCTGGCCCGCGCCGTGCGCATACGGATGTTGATGCTCTCGACGCCCAGGGAGAAGGCCATGGCGAAGTACACATAGCCCTTGGGCACATGCACGTCGAAGGCTTCGGCGACCAGCACGGTGCCGACCACGGTGAGGAACGACAGGGCGAGCATCTTCAGGGATGGATGCTGGTCGATAAAGGCGCTGATGCTGCCGGCGGCGAGCATCATCACCAGCACGGCGACGATGATCGCGGCGACCATCACCGGCACGTTGGAGACCATGCCGACCGCGGTGATCACCGAGTCGAGGGAGAACACGATGTCGATGATGGCGATCTGTACGATGGTGCCGAGGAAACCGCCGGCCATGCTCTTGGGCTCGTTGGCGGTCTCGTCTTCACCTTCCAGGCCGTGGTAGATCTCCATGCTGCTCTTCCACAGCAGAAACAGCCCGCCGCAGAACAAAATCAGGTCGCGTCCGGAAATTCCCTGGCCGAAGACGTTGAATAGGTCGGTGGTCAGGCGCATCACCCAGGTGATGGAGAGCAGCAGCATGATCCGTGTGACCATCGCCAGGGCCAGGCCGAAGAAGCGGGTCTTGGCCTGCATGGGCTTGGGCACCCGAGCGACGAGGATGGCGATCATGATGATGTTGTCGATGCCGAGGACGATCTCCAGTGCGGTCAGGGTGAAAAATGCGATCCAGATTTCCGGGCTGGTCAGCCATTCCATGATGGGTAGTTACTCTGCGGGTGGATGATATGGGCGGCAGTTTACCCCTTGGCAACGCTTGTGGGCTCGACTACTGCCTGCCCAGGCGGGCGTTCATGGCCAGAGAAACAACCGGCCATCAGCCCTGGCGCGGCGCCTGAGCTTGGCGCAAGCCGCTCTTGGCGGTACGCCGGATGGCCCAAAGGCGCCTGTGCGATGGTCTGTAAGGCGCATTCCAGAGCCGTCGGCCATGACCGTCCATCGCCAAAAGCTGACTTATCGTACATATCCGGCATAATCGCCGGCAGTAACAAGCGAGCGACAGCCAACGTAGCTGTCCGCCTCTACCCGGACATGCCGTCGTCCAGACGTCAGCCGGGTATCGCGCAACAGGATGCGCGGCGCCCTGACCCCCTATAGCGGCGAACCCTTCCAGTTTTCATTACTTGCGCGTGCCCGCCCGTTACCCGGCGCGGTCAACCTTTGTCGTACGTTCCTGCTGGTGCCGAGCACCGTCAATAACGAGGATTAACCCATGATCAAGTCACTCGTCGCCCTTCTCGGGCGCACCCTGAACCTGCTGCTGGGCGGTACCAGCCAGACCAGCACCTTGCAGTTCTTCCAGGTCGAGCAGGATTACTTCGCCGCCAGGCAGGCCGATCAGGCCGTGGCCCTGTTTACCGAGACCTATGGCAAGTCGCCGCGCTATGTCGACAGCGTCCACCCCTGGACCCTGCTCAAGGGCCGCACCAGCACCGGCATGCCGGTGGAGCTGCCGCTTAATGAAGTGCTGCGCCAGTCCCTGCGCAGCAGCGACCAGCCATCGCGCGCCGTACACCTGTCGCTGAGCATGGACATGTAAAAAGCCTGCCGGCAGACATAAAAACGCCCGGCAATGCCGGGCGTTTTTGTTACTGCGGTAACCCGGATGAAATCCGGGAACAACTGGCTTAACGCGATCAGTCCCCTCGCCCCTCAGGGGAGAGGGGATAAACTGGCAGTTACGTGCTGATTTCAGCCCTCTCCCCCAGCCCCTCGGCTTGGGCTTCCTGCGTCGTGTCTCTACCTCCTGCATCCATGCAGTCGTCTCCCATAAATGGGCGAGGGGAGCGAAGCTCGTAGGATGGGTTGAGCGTGCGATACCCATCGAATAGGCCAGAGCAGCCGTGATGGGTATCGCTGCGCACACCATCCTACGCGTGCAACTTCGTTCAGCGGTAGCCCGGATGAAATCCGGGAACTGCGATGGCCTGCGCTGTGGCCCCGGATGAAATCCGGGCTACCGAACGGGTCAGCCTTGCAGATCCTTCAGGGTCAGGTCCAGGCACAGGCGCGCCTTGGTCACCAGCTCGTCGATCTCGGCCTTGCTGATCACCAGCGGCGGAGCAATGATCATGGTATCGCCCACGGCGCGCATGATCAGGCCGTTATTGAAGCAGTGCGCGCGGCAAATCATGCCCACGGCCTTGCCCTCGTAACGGGCGCGGGTGGCCTTATCCTTGACCAGTTCGATGGCGCCGAGCATGCCGACGCCGCGAACTTCGCCCACCAGGGGATGGTCGTTCAGTTCACGCAAACGCTTTTGCAAATACGGTGCTGTTTGTTCACGAACCTGCTCGAGGATTTTTTCCTCGCGCAGGATGCGGATGTTTTCCAGGGCCACGGCCGCCGCCACCGGGTGCCCGGAGTAGGTGAAGCCGTGGTTGAAGTCGCCCGCCGTTTTGATCACGTCGAACACCTTGTCGCTGACGATCAGCCCGCCCATGGGGATATAACCCGAGGTCAGGCCCTTGGCGATGGTCATCAGGTCCGGGGTGTTGCCGTAGTAGTTGCTACCAAACCACTCGCCGGTGCGGCCGAAACCGCAGATCACTTCGTCGGCGACAAACAGAATGTCGTACTTGGCGAGGATCTCGCGGATCTTCGGCCAGTAGCTTTCCGGCGGCACTATCACCCCGCCGGCGCCCTGGATCGGCTCGGCGATAAAGGCCGCGACTTTGTCCACGCCGACTTCGAGAATCTTCGCTTCCAACTGCTCGGCGGCCCAGATGCCGAACGCCTCGGGGCTCATGTCGCCACCCTCGCCGAACCAGTACGGCTGCGGGATATGCACGATGCCCGGCAAGGTGCCGCCCTGCTCGTGCATGCCAGCCATGCCGCCCAGAGCGGCGCCGGCCACGGTGGAGCCGTGGTAGGCGTTAATCCGGCTGATGATCACCTGCTTCTGCGGCTGGCCCTTGACCGCCCAGTAGTGGCGAACCAGGCGCAGCATGGTGTCGTTGCCTTCCGAGCCGCCGCCGGTGAAGAACACATGGTTCATGCCTTCCGGGGCCAGCTCGGCGATGGTCTTGGCCAGCTCCAGCACCGGCGGGTGGGCGGTCATAAAGAAGGTGTTGTAGAACGGCAGCTCCTTCATTTGCTTGCTGGCGGCATCGGCCAGCTCATGGCGGCCGTAGCCGATGGCGGCGCACCAGAGGCCGGCCATGCCGTCGAGAATCTGGTTGCCTTCGCTGTCCCAGACATACACGCCGTTCGCCTTGACGATGATGCGCGGGCCGCTGTCGCTCAGTTGCTGATAGTCGCTGAACGGCGCCAGGTGATGGTCGCGGCTCATGGCCTGCCATTGCTGGGTTTGCGGGTTCTTGTTACTCATGGCGCCTCCGGTTTTGTGGCTGGCAAAATTAGCTTCTGGCCAGCAAATGCTTGATGGCGAAGTCCGCGTCGGCGGCCTGCTCGCTCAATTCATGCTGCTTGATCATGTTGTACAGCTCGATAAAGGGCGCGCCGAACACCTCGTGCATGATCGGGCAGGCCTGCAACTCCACCAGCGCCTCGCTGAGGTCCGCCGGCAACGCGCCGCGCTCCGAGACGGCCGGGCGGTCGCTGACTTCCGGGCCGGGTTCGATCTGCTGCTGCATGCCGGCCAGACCGGCACCGAGCATCAGCGCCAGGCTCAGGTACGGGTTGGCATCGCCGCCCGGCAGGCGGTGTTCGACGCGGCGGTTGGCCGGGTCGGAATGCGGCACGCGGAAGGCCGCGGTGCGGTTGTCATAACCCCACTCGACGCTGGCCGGCGAGGCGTCCGGGCGGTGCAGGCGCACATAGGAGTGCGCATACGGCGCGAGAATCGCCATCGACGCGCGGGCCGAGGCCTGCCAGCCACCGATAAAGTGTTTGAGCCGTGGATGCGGCGCGCCGTCGGCGGCGGTAAAGGGGTTGTTGCCCTCGGCGTCGGCCAGGCTGATATGCCAGTGCAAGCCGGTGCCCGGCTCGCTCAGGTACGGCTTGGCCATAAAGGTCGCGTAGCAGCCGTGGCGGCGAGCAATCTCGCGGGCCAGGCGCTTGAAGCGGAACACCGCATCGGCCTGCTGCAATGGCGCATCCGGGCCGAAGTTGACTTCGTACTGACCCAGGGCCGACTCGTGGCCGTAGCCGGTAATCGGGATGCCCTGGGCTTCGCAGGCGGCCCACAGCTCGTCGAAAAACGGTGTGAAGCTGCTGGCGGTTTCCGCCGAGGCCAGGTCGTGGGAGCTTTCGATATGTGGCACCTGGGCCGACATGCCGTGAGCTACCTGCAGGCCGCCATCGGCAGCGCGCTGCGGATGGACCAGGAAGAACTCCAGCTCCGGCGCCACCTTGGCGGTGTAGCCGGCGGCCTTGAGGCGGGCCAGCACCCGCTTGAGCAACTGGCGTGGCGACAGCTCAGCCACTTCGTACTGGCAATGGCCATCGGCGGCGGTAAAGCGCGCCTCGATATCGCAGATCAGCGTGGCGCTCGGCACGCCGGCCAGCGGATCACGTACCAGGGTGCTCCAGTCCGGGCGCATGGCCATGTCCGGAAACATCGGCGGGAAGATGCGCTTGAACACTTGCGGCGGCTCGCCACCGGTGACGGTCAGGCCGAGGAACAGCGAAGGCATCTTCGCCGCCAGGGTCTCGGCGAAACTGGCGGTGCTCATGACCTTGCCGCGGGCCACGCTGGTCAGGTCGGCAAACACCAGCTCGACGCGGCGTATGTCATTGGCCTGCAACCAGCTCAGGGCCTCACTGGCAGTGGAAAGATGGGGATGCATGGGAGTGAAACCTCAAGGTCAAAACGCAAGGCGCTAGCGCGGCAGCACGCTTGCAGGAAGTCAGGCAACCGCGGGGCCTGCGGTCATGCTGCAGGTGCGGCTGCAGTGGCGAATGTCGCGGATAAATCCGGGCCCGCACAAGCCCGGAGATACCTTTAACGCCTAACCTGAACATCGCCAGCACACTGACGCCTACGAAAAACGTCATCGGCCTGCGGCAACGGCGCCATGACCAACGAACAAGGCGGGCCGCTCGCTACCCGCCCCTTGGCGCGCCACCTCAGTAGAAGGCTTGCAGACCGGTTTGCGCACGGCCGAGGATCAGCGCGTGGACGTCGTGGGTGCCCTCGTAGGTGTTGACCACTTCCAGGTTGACCAGGTGGCGGGCCACGCCGAACTCGTCGCTGATGCCGTTACCGCCGAGCATGTCGCGGGCCATGCGGGCAATATCCAGGGCCTTGCCGCAGCTGTTGCGCTTCATCATCGAGGTGATTTCCACCGCGGCGGTGCCTTCATCTTTCATCCGGCCCAGACGCAGGCAGCCTTGCAGGGCCAGGGTGATGTCGGTCTGCATGTCCGCCAGCTTCTTCTGGATCAGCTGGGTCTGCGCCAATGGGCGACCAAACTGTTTACGGTCCAGGGTGTACTGACGCGCGGTGTGCCAGCAGGCTTCGGCGGCACCCAGGGCGCCCCAGCTGATGCCGTAACGGGCCGAGTTCAGGCAGGTGAACGGACCTTTCAGGCCGCGCACGTCCGGGAAGGCGTTCTCTTCCGGGCAGAACACGTTGTCCATGACGATCTCGCCAGTCAGCGAGGCGCGCAGGCCGACTTTGCCGTGGATCGTCGGGGCGCTCAGGCCTTGCCAGCCCTTCTCCAGGACGAAGCCGCGGATCTCGCCGGCATCGTCCTTGGCCCAGACCACGAACACATCGGCGATCGGGCTGTTGGTGATCCACATCTTGGCGCCGGTCAGGCGATAGCCACCCTCAACCTTCTTGGCGCGGGTGATCATCGAGCCTGGGTCGGAGCCGTGGTCCGGTTCGGTCAGGCCGAAGCAGCCGATGTATTCACCGCTGGCCAGTTTCGGCAGGTACTTCTGCTTGGTCGCTTCGTTGCCGAACTCAAAGATCGGCACCATCACCAGGGATGACTGCACGCTCATCATCGAGCGGTAGCCAGAGTCGACACGCTCGACTTCACGAGCGATCAGGCCGTAGCTGACATAGTTAAGGCCGCTGCCACCGTAGATTTCTGGAATGGTCGCGCCGAGCAGGCCGACTTCGCCCATTTCGCGGAAGATTGCCGGATCGGTGTATTCCTTACGGAAGGCTTCCAGCACGCGCGGGGCCAGCTTGTCGGCGGCAAACTGCCGGGCGCTGTCGCGGATCATGCGTTCTTCTTCAGTCAGTTGCTGATCGAGCAACAGCGGGTCTTCCCAGTTGAAGCTTGCCTTGCCGGCCATAAGCGAATCCTCAAACATGCGGTGGACAGGGGCGCACAGGTTACGGCGCACCCGGAAATACAGTGGACTAAGCCTAGCCAGCGATGGACTGTCCGACAACCGAGGAATTTGCACGCTGTTGTGCTAATTTCGCACTTCGAACTGGTTTTTTAGGCCGCATAAACCCATTTAAAGTGCAGCATCCGCATATGAAGCCAAAACTAAAAACCCAAGGTCGTTGGATTGGTTGAGCGCAGCCCTTGGTAGGAGCCAGCTTGCTGGCGATCCGGGTTGAGCAAATACATCATCAAGCTGCTCCTACGGCTGCCTGATGACAATTGCTAACGGCAAAAGCATCGCGAGCAAGCGCGCTCCTACAGATTGCGCGCTTTGACCGTTAACTACGGTCGCAACACCTAACGACCACATAGCTAATAAATAACCCCAACCAAGAAGCCCCGCCATGCGCCGCAAAATCCCCAGCACCGCCGCCCTGATCAGCTTCGAAGCCGCCGCCCGCCACCAGAGCTTCACCAAGGCGGCCGACGAACTGGCCCTGACCCAGAGCGCGATCTGCCGGCAGATCGCCGGGCTGGAGGCGTTTCTCGGCATCGAGCTGTTCCGTCGCTCGCGTCGCGGGGTCAAGCTCACCGAGGCCGGGCTGTCCTATAGCCGACGCGTCGCCACCCAGCTGGATGCCGTCGAGCGCGACGCCTTGGCGGTCATGGGCCAACCCGGCGCCGGCAGCCTGGAGCTGGCAGTAGTGCCGACCTTCGGCACGCAGTGGCTGCTGCCGCGCTTAAAAGAGTTCCAGCGCCTGCACCCGGACGTCACCGTCAACCTGACCAACCGCACCCGGCCGTTTCTGTTTGCCGACACCGAGCTGGACGCCGCTATCTATTTCGGCGACGCCGACTGGTCCGGTACCGAGGCCTACTTCCTGATGCAGGAAAACCTCCTGCCGGTGTGCAGCCCGGCGCTGCTCGACGGCCAGAGCCAGCTCAGCGCCGAACAGATCGCCAACCTGCCGCTGCTGCAACAGAGCACCCGCCCCTACGCCTGGCGCCAGTGGTTCAGCTCGCGCGGCCTGAACGTGCCACGCGACATGAGTGGGCCGCGCTACGAGCTGTTCTCCATGCTCGCCCAGGCGGCCATGCACGAGATGGGCATCGCCCTGATCCCGCCGTTCCTGATCCAGCGTGAACTGGCCGAAGGCCGCCTGGTGATCGCCCACCCGCAGGGTAGCCAGAGCGACAAGGGCTATTACCTGATCGTGCCGCAGCGCAAGGTCGAATCCGCCACCCTGCAAGCCTTCCGCGACTGGCTGGTGAGCGCCGCCAGCGCCTATCGCGCCGCCAATCCACCGGTCTGAATCGGGTCGGTTAACGACCCGCGCATTCTCCCGTAGGAGCCAGCGTGCTGGCGATCTGGATTGAGCAGGCAGCGCGGCGCGCTCGCGTGTTCAGGCCGGCGCTCTGTCCGCACGGCATGGCAAGATCGTCCCTTCAACGCCCATCGCCTTACCGCCAGGCAACATCTGGAAGCACTCCCGCCCCCAGCGCCGGCGCACTTCGTTTTACCCTGCGGACATCTCAGCCAACGTCCGTGGAGGGCAACCAATGATCACCCGTGGCTTACTCGACCAACTGCTCAAATCCGGCCAGGAGCTGCTGCAGAACAAGCAACCGGCCCGCGCCAACAACCCGAGCACCAGCAATCAGCAGAACGGCGGCGGCCTCAGCGACCTGCTCGGCGGAGCCGGCAAGAACGGCCTCGGCAGCCTGCTCTCCGGCGCCACCGGCGGTGCCCTGGCTGCCGGTGCCATGGGCCTGCTGCTGGGCAACAAGACCGCGCGCAAGATCGGCGGCCAGGCCCTCACCTATGGCGGCCTCGCGGCCCTCGGCGTGCTCGCCTACAAGGCCTACGGCAACTGGCAGAGCCAGCAGGCCGGCGCGCCCCAGGGTGAACCGCAAACCCTCGACCGCCTGCCCGCCGCGCAAGCCGAGCAGCACAGCCAGGCGATCCTCAAGGCCCTGGTGGCCGCGGCCAAAGCCGACGGCCATGTCGACAGCCGCGAGCGTGAGCTGATCGAAGGCGAGTTCAGCAAGCTCGACAACGACCCGCAGCTACAACACTGGCTGCACGCCGAACTGAACAAACCCCTCGACCCAGCCGACGTCGCCCGCGCCGCCAGCACCCCGGAAATGGCCGCCGAGATGTACCTGGCCAGCGTGCTGCTGGTGGACGAAGAACACTTTATGGAGCGCGCCTACCTCGACGAACTGGCCCGCCAGCTGAAACTCGACCCGGCCCTGAAAGCCGAACTGGAAGCCCAGGTCCGCCAGGTCAGCGCCTGACGCCCAGCGCCGGCGCGATCATCCCGCGGCGGCGACCGCACAATCGTGGGATGATCCACGCCCAACCCTGCCCAATCCGGAGCCCTGCGCTGCAGATGTTCGAAATCAAGCCGATGGACCCGCACACCTACCGCCAGCAAACCCGCCGCAGCACGCTGATCATCGTCGTGCTGTTCGTGCTGCTGACCATGCTGCTCTCGACCGGCGCCGTCAGCCTGCTCGGTCAGCCCGGTGGCGACAACTTCCGCTACAACCTCGGCGGCGTGATTGCCGGCGTGCTACTGACCTTCGCCCTGGTACGCCTACAGTTCTGGCAACAACCGTGGATGGCCGCCGCCGTGTACGGCTGGCAACTGAAACGCCACCTGATGCGCGTCACCAACGTCATGCACCAGGTCACCAGCGGCGTTAGCGCCAACAACCCCGCAGCGATGAAGCTGTTGCGCTTCTACCACCTCGGCCTGCTGCAAATGCACCAACTGGACGGCAACACCAGCGCCCTCAGCAGCCTGACCCGCGAGATCGACCAGCACCGCGAGCACATGCAAGCCCAAGGCCTGGACCTCGACCAGACGCGCTTCGACAGCGCCTGGCTGACCAGCCTGAAGGCGTAGGCGCGCTCACCGACTGAGCGCGGCGCCACGCTGGACCCTGCCCCATAGCCGATTGCATTCCCCAGCGGCTCTTTGTAGGAGCCAGCTTGCTGGCGATCAGGATTGAGCAGATGTTGCGGCGCACTTACGTGCCTGACAGGGCTCGTGCAATACGCTATGGAATCGACGGCCAGCAGCGCCAGAGACAAAACCACGCAACTAATGTGGCGTTGCAATAGTTACTTGTTTGTTAACTCGCGTGGTGTTCAGCCAGACCGCCCGAGTGCCAGAAATAAAAACGGCCGCAACGCAGTGTGCGGCCGTATGGTGCGAACTCAACAACGGGCTTGCTACACCCGACGGCGATTAGAACAACCAGCCGGTTGGATTCGGGTGGGCTTCTTTTTGTTCTAGGGATTTCATTCCCTTGACGCAGCGAATAATCAACCAAACCACCCAAAACAGCAGTACCAGATAGCCAATCAAGACGATCGCCAGTAGCACGCCAATAAACATATAAAGTGCGCCAATCCAGAATGTCCTAATCTGGAACTGATAATGGCTGCGCAGCCAGGCGGGCGCATCATTCAAGTTTATATAGGCCATTACCACGCCCACTATTCCCGTTATCCCGAAGGCAATACCAACAAGATAAAGGATGTATACAATTTTGGCTGTTTCTACAGTGCTAGGCTTCTCTTGTACTATAGCTTCATTCATGGGCTTTCTCCGTGCTTGGTATTTTGCTTTTCTGCGTGGTTGTTAACGGGGTTGGTTGCTGTTGCTTGTGCGGCGCGTTATCTGGACGCATTGCAGATAAGTAAATATACCCAGATAACGGCCATGACTTGCAGGCCGCGTATCGGCGACGAGTTGTTGGGCGAGAGGCGATAAAGCGATTTGCAGTTGATCTGGTCAAGTCCATTTATCCAATTGCCAAGTGCGTCCATGTCAGGCAGTAAAGTCAGCGTAAATGGCTGACCTGTGAGGTGCTCAGGCGATATATACAGGAGCCGCCTCGCCCGGTCGAGAGGCGCATCGATTTCTTGCTCAGGCAGCAAGGATGGCCGCGTTTCAGTCAGTGCTTAGGTCGGAGCCGCGCACTGTACAAGGCCCGCCAGGCGCAAGACCGAGAAGGCCAAGACCCAAGTGCGCAGCAAGGTCGAGCATTCGTTCCGGGTGCTCAAATGGCGCTTTGCTTATATGAACACGCGCATCCTTGGCCCGGTCAGGAATACTGTGTCGCTGATGACCTTATTCGCCTTGTCGAATCTGTGGATGGTGCGCTGAGATTTACTGAGCAATGCAGGGCAGACGTTTGGTTAAGGGGCGGTGGCACGCCGTCCCAGAGAGCGAAGCGAGCGCTTTGAGCGCATTGTTAGGCGCTGCTTACGCATGATTGAAAAGCCAGTAATAAGGGGCAAGAAATAGAGCTGTTTGCCCAAAAATTTGCAAAGAGGTGCCAATTTTTCCTTTTGCTGGAGTTCTGCGAAGCCAAACGAAATTTACCATGAGAACTACAGGCATCATGGCGATTAGCACCCAACGAGCCTCAGATAAGCTAGCGGCGTTGATGCCTTGCGTGAAAGTTGTCTGATTTATAAAAATACCCGACAGGACACTTGCAAATGTAAATACCAAGGTCGCGTAGAGCAGGACGTTTCGCATGATCAATTGCAGTGCCTAACGTTTGGTTAAGGGGCCGGCTTTAGCCCGTCCCAGGGAGCGAAGCGAAAGATTTGAACCCGTTGTTAGATGCTTTGCATGCGGTCTTCATAATGCTGCCATATACGAAGAATCACGATAGTTTCGGTATGGGTGGCATACCGGATTACGTATTTACCGAAAACTGCATCACGAATAGCTTTGGGGTCTTGAGCTAATTCAACTGCGCGGCCCATTGTTGGGAATAGGCGAAGATTTTCGATGCGTGCAATGAGTTCTGTTGCTACACGTGCAGCAGCAAGGGAATCTTTTTCAGCAATGAATGCTCGGAGACGAACCAAATCTGCTACGGACTCTTCTGAGTAGACCAGCTTCATTGGCCCGCCTTCGGTGGTGGCAGTTCATTGGAGCTTCCCCAGCTTTGAAGCCAGGCACTTACAGCTTCGCCGGAAACGACTCGGCCTTGCGCCACAGACTCCATAGCTTGCAGTGTTTCTTGCCAGCGGGTCTGCTCTAGCTCCTGACGCTCAAAGAATTCTCTAAGCGCCTGATTAATAAGCCAACTTTTGCTTCTGTGAAGCTTCTCGGCCATAGCCCCAAGGTTTTCTTCGAGCTCTGGCTGAAGCCGGACGGTTGTGACGCTCATAGGGATGCCCTCCATGCTGTTGAATGCAATGTATTACATGGTATTCGATGGGGCAAGCGGGTGCGATGTACAGCGGGGCAATGCATCTAACGTTTGGTTAAGGGTCTTGCTTTAGTCAGTCCCAGTGAGCGAAGCGAACGGTTTGAAGCAGTTGTTAGATGCGCCTTTGACTGCAATCCTTGATGCGCATACCATGTGCGCATGAATGCCTAGGAGGGAATGCCCATGCTCGCTGCCTACAACCCCCATGCCCCAAAACGGGCCGCCAACCTCAGTGTTAACGGTGACTTACTAATTAAAGCCAAGGACTTGGATATTAACCTCTCCGCGACATTGGAGCAGGCTCTGGCTGAGGTTCTGAAGAAGAAACAGCGCGAGCAGTGGCTGGCAGAAAATCGCAAGGCCATCAACGCCTACAACGAACATGTGGAAGCCTGCGGCGTGTTCAGCGACGACCTACGGAGCTTCTGATGCCTCAGTTCGCCGTACACAAGAACACCAACGCTGCTACCAAGGCTGCCGTGCCCTTTCTGCTTGATGTGCAAAGCGACCTGATTGCCGAGCTAGGCACGCGGGTTGTAGTGCCTCTCTACACGGCTGCTGTCATGAAAGGGAAAATTCTCAGAACCCTCACACCAACGTTTGAAATTGATGAAAAACAGTACGTGATGGTGACTCCACAACTGGCCGGTATCGCTAAGAAACAACTCGGCACTCAAGTTGCCGACCTCTCAGCACAACGCAATGAAATAATTGCTGCTATTGATTTACTTATCGCCGGTATTTGATAGGTGCGTCTAACGTTTAGTTAAGGGGCTTGCTTTAGCAAGCCCCAGAGAGCGTAGCGAACGATTTGAACCAGTTTTTAGCTATTTCCAAGCATATAAGCGCGAAGCTGCCGCTCTTCTCGCATGACAAAAAGAACTAGAGCCTGTTTGCCATCTTCGCGATAAAAAATTCGACAGGGTGACACCACTAGCTCTCTATAAACGGAGTTGGGAAGCTCAGGAGGAATACGGCCGGATTGAGGAAAGTTTTCAAGACGCTTGGTTTTTTCGAAAACAGTACTGACCAACTGACTTGCTGCTGCGGGATTATCAAGGGCAATGTACTCAGCGATGGCATCCAACTCTTGGAGGGCCGGCTCTGTCCAGATTACTTCAGCCATCTGCTCATTTTCTCCTTGGCTTCGCTTTGGCTGTACGTCCTTCCTTCAAGTACAGCGCGCTCTCCACGTGATAGCCCTTCAAGCAGTACCAGTCTGCGCTGCATAAACTCGTAATCCTGAACATCGATGAGGTATGCGGATGGCTGACCATGCTCTGTGATCAGCACCGGCTCCTTTGAAATGTGGAGGTCTGCCAGAATCTTTGTGGCCTGGCGTTTGAGATTGGTAACGAGCTCAACTTTCATGGGGCACCCTGAATTAGACGAGAGTGATACTATAGTGTCACTCTCGGGGTGGTGCAAGCAGAGCTAACGTTTGGTTAAGGGGCCGGCTTTAGCCGGTCCCGAGTGAGCGAAGCGAACGGCTTGAACCACTAGTTAGATTTCATATAGCCGAGAATGGAATCACGCATTCTCGCCCTGTCGTAAGTGACACTAATTGATAGAGAAATTGGCGCGGGGTTAAGCTAACAAACTCACTTACTAAGGGGCGAAGATCTCCCTCAAGCAAAGATTTTATCTCCAGTGGGCGATAACGTGCTGCGCTACCGAGGTAGAACATGGCCATTAAAGAATATGCAAGATGTGGGACATCTCCTGGTCGGAGATCTATGTAATATCGGTAGCCTTGCTGGGTAAGTATTGGAACTACATCGAGTGCAGCATACTCGGTTAGTATGTTTTTATATTTCCGATCAAGATTGTCCTTCGTGAAGGATTTTCTGCGTATTGCGCGATAAACGATTTGTTTGTCGCGTGGGTAGCCTTCCTTGAAATATCCGGCTCGATTGCCTTTTAGGAATCGAGTTGTATCTACTTTTGATTCTTGCTCTTTGTCAAATATTAGCTCGGTGAAAAGAAAGTCTCTTTTTGAATTGACCTGGAACTCGATTTTTACTGGCAGTAGTTTTCGCTTGGCAATGTGGCCAAGGCTGGCATATATACCATGAACTTCAGGTACATGAGATAAGGCTTGCCTGAAGTCGACCTCAATGGGGACTTTAATTTCTCTTCCAAGCTCTGCGCAGAAATGTGAAAAGACGTTGAATGCATCCTTCATTTTCGGCTTTGCTTCGATAGTTAGCTTTTTGCCAAGCGGCAGCATTAAACCATGGTGTTCAAAAGTTGTTTCTAGATCAGCGCCGCGAAGTGATAGGAACGATTTAACAAGGTCAAGCATTCCATAGTAGAAAAGTGTTCCTTGGGCGGGGAGAGGTACGCTCTGTGCAGCGCGGTAGAAGTCCTCAGCAAGAGAGGCGTAGTAGATCGCGCGCTCAATGCGCTCACGATTGGCGCCACGCTTACCAGCAAGTTTTGTTTGCAGGTGAGAACTGAGGAAAGCCCAAGGGTCACTAGATAGCACTTGCTGTTCGCCGGCTGCCAAATCTACAAATGAGTAGCGCAGCCGATTGTATTTGTAGAGGGCTATTTCGCCTTTTTCAATGGCACGCGACATAAGTATCCTTGGAATCTAACGTTTGGCTAAGGGGCGGGCTTCAGCCCGTCCCAGTGAGCGGAGCGAACGATTTGAGCCAGTTGTTAGGCTGGCGTTGCCGGGTAAGTTACGAGAGATAATCATGGTCTTCCAGTTCTGGCTC
>Ga0209343_10001410_pt1 | contig 32364 bp, 24 predicted proteins | sample RifCSPlowO2_02_FD_184026 | JGI IMG/M metagenome (GOLD analysis project Ga0209343, IMG submission 184026) | Groundwater microbial communities from Rifle, Colorado - Rifle CSP2_plank lowO2_0.2 (SPAdes) (version 2) | ecosystem: Environmental > Aquatic > Deep subsurface > Groundwater | place... | reverse complement strand
AGGGGGAGGTTAGGATTAAAGACACACGCACCCTGGTGCTGGCGGAGCCAGGTTCCTCCCCCTTCAAGGGGGAGGTTAGGAGGGGGATGGGGGCGAATGGCGCCATGCGTACGGAAAATCATGAGTGACGCGACACTAGCTAGCCCGGATATTTCACCGGACCGGCCTTAAAATCAACGGAAAGCGGCATGAATACAAGGTTGCAGGCACACAAGAGCAAAATCCAGTTTGTACCGCAGGCCTTCGCGGGTGCTGGCGGTCGCTTTGCGGCATCTTCGCGCCCCCGCTTCGCGCCAATAGGCGCGGCTATTGGCTTGGCGCGGGATGCGCAAATCTGCTCGCAAGTCGCCTCGCCATCATCCCGCGATCCGGCGAAACATCCGGGCTAGCCTCATGAGAATTCTTTTGTTTGTCCTGCCGATTGCGCTGCTGGTCGCATACAGCCAGATCGTCATAAAGTGGCGCATGCTTGGTGCCGAGGCAGCGGAAATCCAGAATTTGCATTTGTCTGCGCGCATGCTCAAATACCTGTCGGATCCGGTTATCGTATCTGCCTATGTGGCCGCGCTACTGGCTTCATTTGTGTGGCTTTATGTTATTACGAAACTTCCGCTGGTCGTCGCATTTCCCGTATACATCGGCGTCACGTTTGCCCTGGTCGTCATCGGCGGGTGGTTTTTCCTGTCGGAAAGCATTACCTTATTGAGACTTGTTTCGATATTGCTGATCCTGGCCGGCATCGTCATTGGCGTAAGAAGTTAATGCCCGAAAATAACGGTTCCCCCCCGATGGATAACTGGCTGGCCGACGTGCGCAAACATGTGCTCGGGAGCGCCCCGGACATGCTGCCCATCCTGGATATTTATGAGGGAGAGGCCCGGTTTGGGCGGCAATATATCGCCGCCGATTTATCCAGACTGCCGAAGGGCGCCGCGCTGCTTGAAGTGGGTGCCGGCTCGCTGCTGCTGAGCTGCCAGCTGGTGCGGGAAGAATTCAAGGTGACCGCGCTTGAGCCCGTGGGAGATGGTTTCTCGCATTTCGAGCGATTGCGCGAATTAATTCTGGATAGGGCAAAAATTCTCGGCTGCGCGCCCCAAATGCTTAACCAGCGCGCCGAGGATCTGGCGATAAAGGATCATTTCGATTATGCGTTTTCCATTAACGTAATGGAGCATGTCAATGAGGTGAATACAGTTATAGCCAATATCGGCGCCAGCCTCCGGCCTGGGGCAAATTATCGTTTTACCTGCCCAAATTATTTGTTTCCCTACGAGCCGCATTTTAATATACCCACATTTTTTTCAAAAAAATTAACCGAAAAAGTATTCAAAAACAAGATTTTCATAGGAAGCAATTTGCCTGATCCGGACGGAACCTGGAAATCGCTGAACTGGATCACCGTGGGGCAAATCGGCAACATCGTGAGGCGGCTTCCGGGGTTAATAGTTGTGTTTAATCGGAAGTTTCTGGTTTCAACACTGGAACGGATCGGCTCCGATAAGGAATTTGCGCTGCGCCGTTCGGGGTGGATGAGAACATTGATTCTGGGGCTGGTAAAATTGCGCGCGCATCGCCTTGCGGGTTTTATGCCGGCGGCTCTGCAACCGATTATTGACTGCACCCTGACCAGAAAGGCGCGTTGATGGCGCAAGTTACGAGCGGGATTCGAGCCATATTCTCCAACCCGGTAATTTACAGCGCATTCCAGAATATCATGGGGGCGCACTCATTCCGGATCAGGTTTGTCGAGGAATTCGTCAGGCCATTCCCGGGATGCACCATCCTGGATATTGGCTGCGGCCCTGCGGATATCCTGGCTTACCTGCCTGAGGTCAATTACCACGGCTTTGATGTCAGCGACGCATACATAGCACGCGCCGGAACGCAGTTTGGCCAAAGGGGGCAGTTCCACTGCAAGGAACTGACTTTCTCCGATATCGAGAACATGCCGAAGGCAGACATCGTCTTTGCTTTGGGGTTGCTGCATCACCTGGATGACGAAACGGCCTTGAACGTCATGCGCCTGGCCCACCAGGCATTGAAACCGGGCGGGCGCCTGCTCACCTTCGACCCATGTTTCGATGCCGGGCAAAACATGATGTCGCGTTTTCTGGTCAGTATCGATCGGGGTCAGAACGTGCGCACCATGGCGGGATACGAGTCTATTGCAAGCGCGGTATTCGAATCTCCGAGGCTTGAAGTCCGGCACAGGGCATGGATTCCCTATACACATTGTTTCATGGAGTGCACCCGCAAATGATCCCTTTCAACAAGCCCTACATGACCGGGCGCGAACTCTGGTGCATCGCCCAGGCACATGCCAACGGCCAGCTCTCCGGCGATGGCGTGTTTACCAAAAAATGCCACGCCTGGCTGGAAGAACGCACCGGATCGGGCACGGCATTGCTCACGCATTCCTGCACGGCCGCGCTTGAAATGGCGGCGATCCTCGCGGACATCCAGCCGGGGGATGAAGTCATCATGCCCTCGTATACTTTCGTTTCCACGGCCAACGCTTTCGTGCTTCGCGGTGGTGTGCCGGTCTTCGTGGACATCCGCCCCGATACATTGAACATCGACGAAGCGAAAATCGAAGATGCCATCACGCCGCGCACCAAAGCCATCGTGCCGGTGCATTATGCCGGTGTGGCATGCGAGATGGATGCCATCCTGAATATCGCGCAGCAGCACAAGCTGCTGGTTATCGAGGATGCCGCGCAAGGCATCATGTCCACCTACAAGGGCAAGCCGCTGGGCGCGTTGGGACATATGGGCGCCTACTCGTTCCACGAGACCAAAAACATTATCGCCGGCGAGGGCGGCGCGTTGCTGGTGAACGACGGCCGCTTTTCCGAGCGCGCCGAGATCATCCGTGAGAAGGGCACCAACCGCAGCAAATTTTTCAGGGGAGAAGTCGACAAATACACCTGGGTCGACATCGGTTCGTCTTATCTGCCCAGCGAACTGGTTGCGGCATTTCTTCTCGCGCAAATGGAAGAAGCGGACAGCATCACGGCACGGCGTCTGAAAATCTGGCAGTTCTACCATGAGCAGTTTGCCGAACTTGAAGCGGCGGGTTGCCTGAGGCGGCCTGTCGTGCCCGCTGAATGCCAGCACAACGCGCATATGTACTACATCCTGTTGCCGGATGAACCCGCCCGCGCGCAACTTATCGCCCGGCTCAAATCAGAAGGCATCCACAGCGTATTCCACTATATCCCGCTACATAGCTCCCCGATGGGCCGCCAAGTCGGGCGTGTTTCCGGCTCTATGAACGTCACTGACGATATTTCTGAACGCCTGCTCCGGCTGCCTCTATGGATCGGTCAGGAATTTGCGCCGCAGGTTGCAAGGGCTGTCAAGGAAGCGCTGGGCAAACCGTAAGTTATCATTTTTTTCGCCGCCGCCATTCAACCAGAATTACCCCGTTATTCCATTTCCATTACAAAAAAATAATTCGTAGGCCGGGCTCCGCCCGGCAGCCTGATGCGGCGGGCATCACCCGCAATGGGTAGGCCGTGGTTGTAAGGGGCTGAAGCCCAACAACACACGCACAGCCCGCCCTACGAAAAAAAATTTTTAACCCAGATTGTCCATTAGCCATGAATTGGGTCGTGGCGGGGGGTATTCCCCCCTTTGAAAAGGGGGGTGAGGGGGCGGACAAGAGTCGTTAGGGACGCGCTGATTTATTCGGTTTCGTCGTTCCCGCGAAGGCGGGAACCCAGTTAAGTAAAGGCACTGGATCCCCGCCTTCGCGGGGATGACGAATAAATCAGCGCCTCCTTAGCCATGAATTGGGTCGTGGCGGGGTATTCCCCCCTTTGAAAAGTGGGGTGAGGGGGCGAACAAGAGTCGTTAGGGACGCGCTGATTTATTCGGTTTCGTCGTTCCCGCGAAGGCGGGAACCCAGCTAAGTAAAGGCACTGGATCCCCGCCTTCGCGGGGATGACGAATAAATCAGCGCCTCCTTAGAGTCGATGTTCAGGGGTATTCCCCCCTTTGAATCGGGGTAGGCAGGGATGGGCGGTTTGTTGCCCAACTCGCAAAAAGGGGGGTGAGGGGGGATTGCCGGCAACAGAGGCTGCACCGGCTGGGGTATTCCCCCTTTGAAAAAGGGGGGTGAGGGGGGATTGGGATGTCGCACGGATACAAAAATCCCCCTCGCAAGCTCTCCCCCTTTTACAAAGGGGGAGGCGGGTTGAATTTGCCAATGGATTATTTGGTTTTAGTTCAGAACTGGAATTAGCCGTAATTGGATCAGAGCCCCTCGGCCTCCCCTTTGCCAGGGGGAGGCCGTGATATGCAAGCGGCAATTGTTTTGCCTGTCTGGCAGGTGCGCTCCCGATTATGGAATAGCCGTATTCGATATCACCGACCACGGGCTGTCCCCGGCAGTACTGGTGGTTTTAACCCAGCAGGTGTAGGCAGTGCCGTTGGTCAATCCCGTTACCACGATCGGCGAAGAAGTTCCGGTGCCGGTTCTGCTCCCGCCAGCGCCGCCGCATGAGACCGTGTGATTGACCAGCGCCCCGGTGCCGATCGCTCCGGGCGTGAACGCCACGCTGATCTGCGCGTTGCCGGGGGTCGCCGTGCCGATGGTCGGGGCAGCGGGCGGGGTGCCTCCGATCGGCGTTGCCGAATTCGAGGCTGCCGACCATGCACTCGTTCCGACGGTGCTGGTGGTTTTAACCCAGCAGGTGTAGGCAGTGCCGTTGGTCAATCCCGTTACCACGATCGGCGAAGAAGTTCCGGTGCCGGTTCTGCTCGCGCCAGCGCCGCCGCATGAGACCGTGTGATTGACCAGCGTCCCGGTGCCGATCGCTCCGGGCGTGAACGCCACGCTGATCTGCGCGTTGCCTGCTGTCGCCGTGCCGATGGTCGGGGCAGCGGGCGGGGTGCCTCCGATCGGCGTTGCCGAATTCGAGCCTGCCGACCATGCACTCGTTCCTATAGTGCTGGTGGTCTTGACCCAGCAGGTGTAGGCAGTGCCGTTGGTCAATCCCGTTACCACGATCGGCGAAGAAGTTCCGGTGCCGGTTATGCTCCCGCCAGCGCCGCCGCACGAGACCGTGTAATTGACCAGCGTGCCGGTGCCGATCGCGCCCGGCGTGAAGGCCGCGCTGATCTGGGCGTTGCCAGCAGTCGCAGTGCCGATGGTCGGGGCAGAGGGTGGAATGCCCGGTACCGCCGTGTTCGATGCTGCCGACCAAGGCCCCGTTCCGATGGTGCTGGTGGTCTTGACCCAGCAGGTGTAGGCAGTGCCGTTGGTCAATCCCGTTACCACGATCGGCGAAGAAGTTCCGGTGCCGGTTCTGCTCCCGCCAGCGCCGCCGCACGAGACCGTGTAATTGACCAGCGTCCCGCTGCCGATCGCGCCCGGCGTGAAGGCCGCGCTGATCTGCGTGTTGCCGGAAGCCGCCGCCACGCCGGTCGGGGCTGCGGGCAGTGTGCCGCCATCCGCCACGACCAGCACATCGTCCAGATGGATGTCGTTTCCATATGCGCTGGTGGCCAGAAAGCCGAGCCGCACGTTCGGCTGGCCGAGGTAGGCGCTCAGGTTCACCGTGATCTGCTGCCAGCCCGTGCTGCCGTTATAGCGCGAGACCTCGCTGCCGAGATTCGACCAGGTGCTGCCGTCGGTGGATACCTGCACCTGTATCCGGTCGTTGCTGTAACTGTAGCCCGTATCGCGATAGATCCAGTAGCTGATGACGGCCGAATTGTAGCCCCCGGAAAGAGAAAATCCGCTCGTCCGGTACCACCTAGTCTGATTGCCGCTTGCGGATGTATAGGAATTGAATTTGGCCAGATTCGAGCCTCCATGCGGATTGACCACAGGGTAGGTTCCAGCCGCCACAATATTCCAGGCACCTGCCGAGCCAGTCACCTGCGCCGCCGACCAGCCGCCGCCCTCAAAGCTATCCGCGATCAGGGTCGTGGTAATGCCGCTGCTGGGCGTCACGGCATTCGATGCCGCCGACCACGCGCTGTCCCCGACGGTGCTGGTGGTTCTGACATAACAGGTATAGGTGGTGCCGTTGGTCAACCCGGTCACCGTGATCGGCGAAGCAGTGCCGGTAGCGGTGCTTGCAACGCCATTGCTGCACGAAGCCGTGTGATTGACCAGTGTGCCGGTGCCGATTGAGCCCGGCGTAAAGACTACGCTGATCTGCCCGTTGCCTGCGGTCGCCGTGCCGATGGTCGGAGCGGAGGGCGTTGCGCCCCCGCCGCCGCCGATGGCGTTGAGCGCGGCATCAACCTGTATCCGCCTTTTTGCGATGGCATTGCGTGAGTCGGTAACCGACACGCCGGTTGAAGTCAGCGCGGTCAACGCGTCGTTAACGGTAAGGGTGGTGTTCTTTTGTTTCAGCACGGCCCAGGCGCCCGCCACCTGGGGCGCGGCCATCGACGTTCCTTGCCAACTGGCATAGCCGCCTCCCGGAATGGAGGAATTGATCGATGACCCAGGGGCGAGCAGGTTGAGGAAAGACGCGGAATTGGAATAGCAGGCGATTTCGTCGGTGCTTGAAGTGCCAAGATCGTTTCCATCACAGTTGTTCCCCCCGCCTGCTGCATCCCAGGTGGAGCCGACGCTGACGGCGCTCGAGATGCAGCCGGGCGCGCCCATGCTGCTGGTGTAGCCATTGTTACCCGAAGAAATTACCGTGGCGATCCCGGCGGCGCGCAGGTTGTCGATGGCGGTTTTGATGGTTAAATTTTCTGAGTCGCAGGTGGCTTGGCTGGAATACTGCCCGCCGCCGAGGCTCATGTTGACGGCGGCAATATTATAAGTACCCCTTAGCGCATAAACCCGCTCCAGGCCCAGGATTTGGTCGGATGAGTAAGACATTACGCAGGGTGCATCACCGCAATAGGAGGCGGCGAACCGGGTGAATACCTGGATGGCGATCAGCGAAGCGCCCTTGGCTACGCCTGAAAAACTGCCGTCTTCCCCCGCAACAATGCCCGCCACATGGGTGCCGTGGTCGCATTCCCCCGTCGGACATGCTCCGCCGTAGGGCATGGCGGAGTTGGCTGAAGTGGATGACGCCACCCCGCCTGGGCAGACTGAAGTGGCATAGTAAGGCGCAACATTATCGTTGGTCGAGTAGCAGGCTTCGGAAACCACCTTGCCCTCCAGAAAGTCATGCGCCTTATCGACGCCCGTATCGAGAATCGCGACGGTTTGGCCCGCACCGGTGTATCCGCTGTTCCAGGCGGTCGTCGCGCCGATAAGCGGAGAGCTTTGGGCGAGAGTCGCGACAGCCAGGCGGTCTTCCTCGATGGAAGTGATTTCGCCGGAGTTGACGAGTGCTTCCAGCTCCATCGCATCGACTTCCAAAGCCATGAAGGGAATGGTTTCAAACTGCTTTACCTTGTCGGCTTTATTCTTGGACAAGGCCAGTTTTCCCAGCACCTCAGACTGCTTCCGGGCAATCTCATTGCGCTGCTGCGCCGCGATGGAGGATACCATCAGCCCTTCCGGAGCGAAGGCGGCACGCACCCCGACGATGACCCGCGCCGCGCCATTCATGGTCGCCTGCTGGCGCAACGCGCTGATGGTTTGGGCGGTATCCGGCTTGGCGCTTGCCGCAAGCGGGATGCCCGGATTATCTCCAAGGAAGGCGCGTTCTGCGGCGGCAGGCGAAGGTGCGGCAAATCCGGCTGACGCGAAGCCGACTGCGGCAAGGCCGAGAATCAAGCCGGCATATTTTCGACCATAGGCAAATTGTTTAACCGATCCCCAAATTCCCTCAACGAGTGCATGTAGCATTTCTTTCTCTCTTCCATACTCAACTGTTTGTATGTTTTTCCCCTGCAACATTCACCTCAAAAATGTTGCACTTGTTTTTCGACCGCGCCGATATTAAAAAATTCACTGAATTCGAGTGCAGTTACATTATCGTTACTCCCAAATCCGCAATCCAGGAATTCCCTCGCAATTGTTTTGTGATTTATTACCCTATGGATACTTCCATAATTCATGACACGCAAATCTAAGGAGGCGCTGATTTATTCGGTTTCGTCGTTCCCGCGAAGGCGGGAACCCAGTTAAGTAAAGGCACTGGATCCCCGCCTTCGCGGGGATGACGAATAAATCAGCGCCTCCCTAAGTAAATTGCCCGAGAGCTTAAATTCAAGCAAAAACCCGGAAAAAAATATATAGGCCAAAAGGACTATCCCAAAGGGCAATATTTCTGCCCGGCCAACCCGGCCTGCCCTGAAGAGCGCGCCATGACGGACAATAAATCGCAAGCCAAAATGCGTTAATCCCATTAGCCATGAATTGGGTCGTGGCGGGGTATTCCCCCTTTGAATCGGGGTAGGCAGGGATGGGCGGTTTGTTGCCCAACTCGCAAAAATGGGGGTGAGGGGGGATTGGGATGTCGCACGGATATAGAAATCCCTCTCGGCCCCCTCGCGAGCTCTCCCCCTTTTACAAAGGAGGAGGTGGGCTGAATTTCCCAATGAACTATTTGGGTTAATTACAACAATGGAAAACATCAAGAAAGGCTATACTCGGGCAGGGATAAGGTTGCTTCCCGGACAATTGCAGCGTCTGCTATCGTGGCAACAGATTAACGCCGACAGGATGATGGTTTTTCCATGAGTTTTTTTAGCGCTCTCCGGAAACTGAGCCGGAATTCCCCCCTCACCCAGAGGTTTCTGCGCCACTACCGCCCCTACCTGGGAGTAAGGCCGAACTGGTCATGGCTGGCCAACAACCCGGAATGGATAGCAGCCCGCAAAAAGGCCAGTGGCGGCAGGCAGGTGCTGGTCGCGACCGGCACCGGTTCGAACTGGCCGTGCAGCGCGCTGGAAAGCCTGCTCGGCGTCGCCTTGACCTTGCGCGGAGCCGAGGTGCGCTTCCTGTTGTGCGACGGGGTTTTGCCGGCCTGCCAGGAATGCGAATATCTGTGGCTTTCTGAAAAAACCTTTGCCCGTGAGGGGCCGCAGGCCTGGATGTGCGGCTCGTGCCATGCCCCGGCTTGCGACATGCTGTCTCCCCTGGGCTTGCCGATCCTGCGCTACAGCCAGTTTCTCGGAGAAGAAAACGCAACAGCCCCTTTGTTGCCCGATTTGCCCGAGCATGTTCATGCGGGTGCCTTGCGCTACTTCGGGCGGGGATCGCTTCCCGAAGGCGGCAACTGCGAAAGGATATTGTCGCGCTACCATGAGGCGGCCCGCATGACGGCGCGCATGATGGCCGGGATGTTACGCGAATGGAAACCGGACGTGGCCGTGTTTCATCACGGCATGTATGTGCCGCAGGGCGTGGTTGGCAGTGTCCTGCGCGCCGCCGGGGTTCGCGTGGCGAACTGGGGGCCGTCTTACCGCAAGGGGACGGTGCTGTTCAGCCATGGCGACAGCTATCACCGTACGATGATAGACGAGGATCCGGCGCTGTGGTCCGATATGCCCTGGCCCGCTGCCAGGGAGGCGGAGCTGATGGCCTATTTGAGCAGCCGCAGGACGGGCGGCAACGACTGGATCAGCTTCCAGGCTGAAGCCGAGCAGGATAACAGGGCAATCGCGGATCGGCTGGCGCTCGATTTTTCCCGCCCGGTGATCGGGCTGCTGACCAATGTTGTCTGGGATGCGCAACTGCATTTCCGGCAATCTGCCTTCCCGTCCATGCTCGACTGGCTCTTTGCGAGTATCGAGTATTTCATCGGGCGCACCGACCTGCAACTGGTGATCCGCATTCATCCGGCGGAGGTGCTGGGCACCGTGCCTTCGCGCCAGCGTGCCGCCGATGAAATTTACAGCCGCTTTGGCGTTTTGCCCCGGCATATCAAGATCGTCGGGCCTGATGAGAAAATTTCCACCTATGCGCTAATGTCCCTGTGCAACAGCGCATTGGTCTATGGCACGAAGACCGCGATCGAGCTCGCCTGCACCGGCCTGCCGGTGGTGGTTGCGGGCGAAGCCTGGAGCCGCGGCAAGGGGTTTACCGTGGATGTGTCCAGCCCCGGCGAATATCGGGCGGCGCTTGACCGGTTGCCGTTTCCTGCGCCCCTGTCGCCCGAGCAGGTTACTGCCGCGCGCAAATACGCCTATTACTTTTTCTTCCGGCGGATGATTCCTGTCCGCAGCCTGAAGCCGCTCGAAAAATTTGCTCCCTACGCGGTGAAGGTGGATCGGCTCGACGATTTGCAGCCGGGCGCGGATGCCGGGCTGGATGCCATCTGCGACGGTATCCTCGACGGCAGGCCGTTCGTGATATGAGGCGCGCAAGTCGAGTAGTCGGTGTGAAACCGGCAGGGTACATGAATGCGACTGGCGGCCATCCAGCACCCATAAGCCGACCCTGGAAAAGATTGCGATCCATCCTCGACGCTGCCCTTTGCCATTGCCCGGAGCAGGCTCCGCCCGACGCAGTGCTTGCCAGGAGTATCTAAACCCTGCAATGAATCCACAACCGATCTTTATCAACGGACGTTTTCTTGTACAGCCCGTATCGGGTGTGCAGCGCTACGCTCGGGAGGTCGTGCTGGCGCTGGACGGCCTGCTTGCGGCTGGCGAAATCGACTGCGACCGTTATGCCTTCGAAATTGTGGTTCCCGCCGGCGCGGGGAATTTGCCCAGCCTGGAACACATTACCATTCGTAGTTCGGGCTCATTGCGCGGACAGGCATGGGAGCAATTTGTCCTGCCGGTTATTTCCAGAGGCGGATGGCTGCTGAGCCTCTGTAATGTCGGGCCGCTGTTCAAACCCCGCCATATAGTCACGATTCACGACGCTTCGGTTTTTGCCTTTCCGGAAGCTTATTCCACGGGCTTTCGTGCATGGTACCGGCTTGCCTTGCCGACCCTGGCCCGAACGGCAGCGAGGATCATTACGGATTCACATTTCTCGGAAGGCGAGCTCGTCAGGTACTGCGGGGCGCCGCAAGACAAGATTGCAGTCGTGCATCTCGGTGTCGATCATATGAACCGGTTGCAGCCGGACTACCATGTGTTGCAGAAGCATGGGCTGGGAATAAAACCTTACGTTCTCGCTGTCGGCAGCCTGAGCCCGCACAAGAATTACATGCGCCTGGCGCAGGCCTTCGACCTGTTGCGGAACGAGGATGTGGATATCGTTATCGCCGGAGGAGCCAATTCCATGGTTTTCAGCAATTCCGTTTCTCTTTCAGGCCGGGACAATGTGCGTTTTCTTGGCTATGTCAACGACAGCGAGTTGCGCGCTCTTTACGAGCGCGCTCATTGCTTTGTGTACCCTTCTTTATATGAGGGCTTCGGGCTGCCGCCTCTGGAAGCGATGGCCTGTGGGTGCCCCACCATTGTTTCAGATGCTGCCTCGTTAAAAGAGGTTTGCGGCACGGCGACGTTATACTGCAATCCGGAATCGCATGAAGACATTGCGGGCAAGATCGGATTGTTGCTGGCGGACTCAGGCCTGCGCGAAAAACTGCGCGTAGCGGGGAGAAATCGCGCCGGCGGGTTCCGCTGGGCTGACACAGCGCGCGCTATTTGGGAAGAAACCGTTAGAATGGCCGGATAATGAAAATTGCGATTGTTCATGACTGGCTGACAGTTTATGCGGGTGCCGAGCGTGTGCTCGAGCAAATGCTGATGTGTTTCCCGGAAGCGGACTTGTACAGCCTGATCGATTTTGTTCCCGCAGACCGGCGGAGTTTCCTTCAGGGGAAAAAGGCCAGAACCTCCTTTATCCAGCATATGCCCTTGGCGCGTTCCCGTTATCGGCAATATTTGCCGCTGATGCCGCTTGCGGTGGAGCAATTCGATTTGTCGGCTTACGACATTGTGGTCTCAAGCTCTCATGCCGTGGCGAAGGGCGTGTTGACCGGCCCAGATCAGCTTCATTTGTGCATGTGCTACTCCCCGATGCGCTACGCATGGGACCTGCAACACCAGTATCTGCGCGAAGCCGGTCTCGACAGCGGTATTGCGGGATGGCTGGCAAAATGGCAGTTGCACCGGCTGCGTTTGTGGGATTTGCGCACGGCGAACGGGGTCGATGGCTTTATCGCAATCTCGCAATTCATCCGGCGGCGCATCCGGAAAACTTATCGCCGCGATGCCGCCGTGATTTATCCCCCGGTGGATATTGCGAAGTTCAGCCTGTGCGAAAGCAAGGAAGAATTCTTTCTCGCGGCATCTCGTCTGGTGCCTTACAAAAAAATGGATCTGATCGCAGAGGCTTTCACGGCGATGCCGGAGCGGCGCCTGGTGATCATTGGCGACGGGCCGGAAATGCGCAAGGTGCGCGCCAAGGCGGGGCCCAATGTCACGGTTCTCGGCTATCAGCCGGACGAGGTGCTGCGCGATTACATGCAGCGCGCCAAGGCTTTCGTGTTTGCGGCGGAAGAAGATTTCGGCATTGCTCCGCTGGAAGCGCAAGCATGTGGTACGCCGGTCATTGCTTTTGCCAGGGGTGGCGCGCAGGAGACCATACGCGGCCTGGATGACGAGCAACCGACCGGGGTGTTTTTCAAGGAACAATCCGTGCCTGCAATCAAGGCTGCCGTCGCTTCCTTTGAGCGCGAAGCCGCGCGCATTCTGCCCGGCATCTGCCGCGAGAATGCCACGCGCTTTGCACCGGAGCGTTTTCGCGCCGAATTCAAGGCGTATGTGGAAGCGGAAATGGATAGGTTCTGTCGGCCCGGCGACATTGCGCCCCGCGCAAAGGCCGTACCATGAATTCGCTGAATACGCGCAATCTGCTCAAGGATAACGCCGGCCTGCTGGAGTTGATCCAGCGTTTCATCGACCCTCTCCTGATAGTCGGCAGCGGTGTAGCACTTTATGCGATCAATTTCGGAGACCTGGACTTTCCCCGGAATTATGTTTTTGTATTGACAGGCAGCTTTATGCTCTGCATGGCCGTATTCCCCTTTTTCAATATTTACCGCCCCTACCGCGGCATCAGCCTGTGGGCGGAAACGCAGGTGCTGGCGAGTGCATGGGCATTGATGCTCGCATGTTTGGCCATGGTGTTATTTATGACCAAGACCAGCACGGACTTTTCCCGCCTGTGGATCGGCCAGTGGGCAATTGCCGGGTTTTTGAGCCTGCTCGTTTTCCGGATCTTGTTGAGGAGCGTACTGCGCTTTCTGCGGCATCACGGGTACAACCTCCGCTTCGTCGCGATTGCCGGCGCCGGAGATTTGGGCCGCGACGTGGCTCGCCGTCTGGCCGCTTCGCCCTGGACAGGCCTGAAGGTGATGGGCTTTTACGACGACGATCCGCGCTTGCAGAGGCAAACATTTGATGGCGTGCCGGTTCGTGGCGGGCTCCATCGGCTACCGCATGAAGTGGCAGAATTCGGCATCGATCAGGTATGGATCGCCTTGCCCTTGCATCATGACAAACAGGTCAAATCGCTGGTGTCAACCCTGAGTCGCACTCCGGTACAGGTCACTTTCGTCCCCGACATCTACGGCGTCCAACTGCTCAACCATTCCATCGGCGAGGTGGCGGGATTTCCCGTCATCCATCTGATGGAGTCGCCGCTTTCCGGTGTAAAAGGCTTGATCAAGATCGTTGAAGACAGGCTTCTGGCAGCTTTGATCCTGTTGGCAGCCGCTCCGCTGATGCTGCTTATCGCGGTCGGTGTCAAGCTGAGTTCCCCGGGCCCGCTTTTCTTCGGGCAGCTGCGCGGCGGATTGCATGGGGAGCGCATCTGGGTATGGAAATTCCGCACCATGAAGCATCATGTCGAAAGTGCCGGCAAAGTTACCCAGGCCATGCCCGGCGATTCCCGCGTTACAGCATTCGGAGCTTTTCTGCGGCGTACCAGCCTGGACGAATTGCCCCAGTTTTTCAACGTGCTCAAGGGCGACATGTCGATTGTCGGGCCGCGCCCCCACGCGGTGGAGCATGACGAATTCTACCAGCGGCAAATTGATGCCTACATGCTGCGTCACCACGTCAAACCGGGCATCACTGGCTGGGCGCAAATCAACGGCTGGCGCGGCGAAACCGGGGAGCTCGAAAAAATGGAAATGCGCATCAGGCACGATTTGTACTACATCAACAACTGGTCGTTGTGGTTCGACCTGCGGATTATTTTCATGACCGTATTCATGATGATTACCGGAAAAAATGCATATTGAGCAATGTCCCCTCGAATATTGCTAAACTAACGCCTGCCGTTTTTGTTGGAAATTCGTATAGATGAGCGCCGAACCAGAATCATTACTCCCTCCGATCCAGCCACAACGCGGAAAATGGCTGGCTGTGGCGCTGCTTTTTGCATTCAGCATCCTGATCCTGTTTTTTGCTTCCCTGCAATATTATTGGCCGGGCAAATGGCAGATCAACTCCAGCTCGCTTCAATGGAAAGGAGAAACGCTGACCCTGATGAAAGGGCAAGGTTTCAACGCTCGGGGCGGGTTAACGATTGACGGTCTGAGCGGGGCCGGCATAGCGCTTGCCACGCTGCCTGCGCCATCTTTCCGGGCCGAAGACTACCCTGCCGTGCACTGGCTGATATCGAGCGACAAGCAGGATGCCAAAGTGGAATTTTTGTGGCGCACGTCAGTGAACCCGGCCCGTGTTTTCGCCCGTGAAATCGAATGGCTGGGCAATTCCACAACCCCCCTGTATATGGCGGGCGATATCAACTGGCAGGGGCAAATTATCGAAATGATGCTGATGGTGCATGCGCCGCTGCACGCGCCGCTGACCATCGAAGCCGTGAAGGCCGAACCGCCGCTCGGCATTGTGTGGCGCGAATGGTTCGGCACAGAGCAGTGGCTGGGCACTTCGATGCATTTCATGGGCGGCAATGAATCCCGACATTGGCTTGCGCCCCTACCCTTCGTCGCTGTCTCGCTGGGACTGGCGCTGCTCGGCTATGCCGCGCTGGCATGGCGAAAAATTCTTGTCTTCGATCACAGGATGCTGTGGGCGCTGGTTTTTCTTGCCTGGTTTGCGCTCGACATGCGCTGGCAGATCGACTTGTTGCACAAACTGGGCTTGACGCAGCAGCGTTATGCGGGGAAATCATGGGAAGAAAAACATCTTGCCGCCGATGATGGGCCTCTGTTCGATCTCATGCAACAAGTCAGGGCAAAGCTGCCGCCCACCGGACAATTCCGCGTTTACCTGATTGCGGACGACGAATATATCCGCGGGCGCGGCGCCTATCATCTTTATCCATTCAATGTGCTGAGCAGCCAGGAACTGTTTGCGCCGAAGCAGTTCAAGCCTGGCGATTTCATCGTCATCTTGGGCAAAGATGAGATTGAGTTTGACGTTGCACGGAAACTGTTGAAAGGCAGTGCGGGCTGGAAACTCAGCGCAGAACTGTTGCTGGTCGCAGAAAATAATGTTTTGTTAAAGGTTCTTTAAAGTGGGAATTCCTGGATTGCTGGCGACGCTGTTTCTGCCTTGGCTGTTGGGCGTGGTGTGGTTGCGCGCTCGCTGGCTCAAGGCTGACAACCTTGATTGGCCGACCCTTCTGGGCTACGGTTATCTGGCGGGAGCGCTGATGACTACGCTGACGATGCGTCTGCTGGGATTGCTGGGTATGCGCCTCGGTTTCCTCAATATCGCGTTGACGCTTACCATTCTGATTGCGCTTGGCGTCTGGGCCGGACGCGGCATGCCGTGGCAAGGGTTGCGCCTTGGTTCCGACTGGCGCGCGCTGGCCGGGTGGCATAGGGCCGCGTTTGCCGGATTGATGGGTCTGGTTGCAGTTCGTCTGGCAGGGCTCGGGCTGGAGATCATCTGGCAGCCCCTGTATGCATGGGATGCCTGGTCGCATTGGGCCACCAAGGCTCGGGTGTGGTTCGAGCTCGGACACTTGGCGCCATTCGCGTCTTATGATATCTGGTTGCAGACGGACGGTGTCTTTACCGACAGAGCGCCTCATTATCCGCCCGCCATTCCGTTGCTGCAGGTATGGACGAGCCTTGGCCTGGGGCGCTGGGACGATGTCCTGATGAGCCTGCCTTGGCTGATGTGCGCGATTGCGCTGGTCATGGCATTTTATGGGCAGGCAAGGCAATGGGGAATCGCGCCGCTGTTTGCCATGATGTTTACCTATTTTCTGCTGTCCCTTCCCCTGCTTGATACGCATGTCGCCCTGGCGGGCAATGCCGATTTGTTCCTTGGCGCTGTTTATGGGCTGGCCGCGTTCGCGTTTTTTCATTGGACACGGTCGCGCGCTACCTGGCAGGGTGTGATGGCTATCCTGCTGGGAGCCGGATGTATTCTGCTCAAACAGCCCGGCATCGGCTGGGCGCTGACCCTGTTGCCCGCTTTCTGGGTTGCGCTCGCGCCGCGTGCCGGTTTGATCGGTACGCTGCTATTGGGCACGCTGGCATTGGCCGGGCTGCTGCTGTTCGGCCAGAACGGCTTCAACCTGCTGGGCTATTCGCTGAAATTAGCTTATACGCCAGTGTGGTTGCCGCTATGGGACAATCTCGCAGTGCTGGATAACTGGCATTTGCTGTTCTATCTGGTTGTGGCAGCCCTGTTGGTATTTCTGCCGCGCCTGTTCGCGCCGGCTTACCGCGCCATGACGGTTGCAATGGGTTCGGCGCTGGCATTTGTCCTGGCAATTTTCTTTTTCACGCATGTCGGCGCCTGGGTGGAAGACTACACCGTGATAAACCGCGCGCTCCTGCATCTGGTGCCCATGCTCTTGTTTTACGTGATGGTGTTGTGCTGGGAGGCATCCGGCAGCAAGCCGGCCATCGCCGCCGCTGGGCAGGCTGATCAGGCCGAAGAAGCCGCAACCGGAATTCGACCGGTCGGGCAAACGCATTAAACCCAAATAATCCATTGGCAAATTCAACCCGCTTCCCCCTTTGTAAAAGGGGGAGAGCTTGCGAGGGGGCCGAGGGAGATTTTTGTATCCGTGCGACATCCAAATCCCCCTCACCACCCTTTTTTCAAAGGGGGGAATACCCCGCCACGACCCAATTCATGGCTAAGGAACCTCTGATTAAGTCGTCATCCCCGCGTAGGCGGGGATCCAGCTTGTTGATTTGACTGGGTTTCCGCCTACGCGGAAACGACGAATGAGACTTAATCAGATGCTCCCTAATGGGCAATCTGGGTTAAACCATGAGGCCGCTTTTCATATTACGCCCTTGCTATCGACCGGCAGATACGGGAAAATTCATCGGTCTTTATTAATTGACGCCTAAGCTTTAGAGCAACCATGAAATTCCTGTTGTCGACAATATTGCTGTTCGCCCTTGTTCCGGGCGCCAAAGCGGATATTTACACCTATACCGATGCCAGCGGCATCGTTCACTTTAGCAATGTCCGGGGCAATAAAAACGCCAGGATCGCCGTTGCTTTGCAGCGCGATGAAAACCGGGCCGCGCAACCGGGCGGCACCGCTCAGATCAGCCAGGCGGAGAAAACCCGTTTCGCGCCGCTCGTGGCGGAAGCCGCCCAAACCTATCGGGTCGACGCGGCGCTGCTGCACGCGGTGATTTCTGCGGAGTCCGGCTATACCCCCGCCGCCGTTTCGCGCAAGGGCGCGGTAGGTCTCATGCAGCTCATGCCCGAAACCGCGCGGCGCTACGGCGTCGAAAACAGTTTTGACCCGGCGCAGAATATTCGCGGCGGTGCGCAATATCTCGGCTATTTGCTGCAACTATTCGACAATAATCTCGAACTGGCTCTGGCCGCCTACAACGCCGGAGAAAACGCCGTCATCCGCCACGGCTATAGCGTCCCGCCTTACCGCGAAACGCTGGGCTACGTTCCCAAGGTGCTGAAGCTGCAAAAAAATTACCGCTCTATCCTGTAGCCGCCACGCCGTGAAAATCCTTTGCGTCGGCAGTGCTTGCACAACGAATCGCAGCCCGCTTTTGCCGCAGCAATCCCGGCCCGGCAAAAGGGGCTGAGTGTGCGCGTAAACGCTAATGTAGCGGGTGCTGCCAATTCGATTATGCTATAGTCCAACGCATTACTTAAATACAGAAAAATCACTGAATTGACCAAACGCCTGGGAGAAATCTTGATCGAGCGCGGCAAGCTGGACGCTGCCAGTCTTGAACGCGCGCTGCGCGTCCAGGAGGCCGATCATGGGGAGCGTATCGGCGCCATTTTGATCAGAGCGGGAATGGCGGCGGAGCGCGATGTGATGGAAGCGCTATCGTCCCAGTTCGGCCTGAAATTGGCCAATCTGGCCGATTACCCGGAGTTCCCGTTGCTCGAGGAGCGGGTAGCAGTCAGGTTCCTCAAGCACTCGAAAGTGTTGCCCATGTGCGAGGATGAGGGCCAACTGATACTGGCAATGGTGAATCCTCAGGACGAATATGTCATCAAGGCCTTCCAGGTGTTGACCCACCGGCCGGTCTCGATCCGTCTGGCTGCACCCTCGGAAATGGATGCCGCCTTCGAGCGCCTTTACGGCAGCGGCCAGTCGTCCATGGACCAGATCGTGGGCGAAGTCGAAACCCGCGAGGAAGAAGCCGACAGCGAGGACTTGCAGCAGCTCAAGGATATGGCTTCCGAGGCGCCCATCATCCGCCTGGTCAGCCTGATTATCAGCCATGCCCTGGAGGCGCGCGCTTCGGATATCCACATCGAACCGTTCGAGAACCGCCTGATCGTGCGCTACCGCGTGGACGGCGTGATGCACGAAGTGGAATCTCCGCCGCGCCGTTTTTCCGCCGCAGTGATTTCGCGCATTAAAATCATGGCCAGCCTGGATATCGCCGAACGCCGCCTGCCCCAGGACGGGCGCATCAAGCTGCGCATCCAGGGCAAGGAGATCGACCTGCGCGTATCGACCGTGCCCACCATGCACGGCGAAAGCGTGGTGATGCGGATACTCGACAAGAGCGGCACGGCGCTGGATTTTGCGACGCTGGGCTTCGATGCGGACGTGCTGCAGCGCTTCCTGGACGTGCTGATGCAGCCGCACGGCATCCTGCTGGTCACCGGCCCCACCGGGTCGGGCAAAACCACCACGCTGTACACCGCGCTGGGCAAGCTCAACAATCCCGACATCAAGATACTCACCGTGGAAGATCCGGTGGAATACCAGATGGAAGGCATCAACCAGATTCAGGTCAAGCCGCAGATCGGCCTGACCTTTGCCAACGCGCTGCGCTCCATCGTGCGCCAGGATCCGGATGTCATCATGATCGGCGAAATACGCGATCTGGAGACGGCGCAAATCGCGGTGCAATCCGCGTTGACGGGCCACATGGTGCTATCCACCCTGCACACCAACGATGCCGCCAGCACGATCAACCGGCTGCTCGACATGGGCATGGACGATTACCTGCTGACCTCCACCGTGAACGGCATCCTGGCGCAACGCCTGGTGCGCACCCTGTGCACCCAGTGCCGCGAGGCGCATGCGGCGCTGCCCGAGGTGGTGGAGGAAATGCAGCTCAAACGCTACACAAAAAACGATCCGATCATGCTTTACCGCCCCGTGGGCTGCGACCTGTGCGGCGGCACCGGCTATATTGGCCGGGTCAGTATTCTGGAGCTGCTGGTGTTGTCGGACACCATCCGCAGCCTGGTGATGCGCCATGTCACGGCGGGCGAAATCCGCCAGCAGGCGATCGCTGAAGGCATGCAAACCATGTACGAAAACGGGCTGCGCAAGGCGGTGGCGGGCATCACCACCATCGAGGAAGTCCTGCGCGTAACGCGGGAGGAATAGCGGTGCCGCTATATCGCTACAAGGCGGTTTCACCGACCGGAGACGCGCAGGAAGGCGAGATGGAATGCATCGGCCAGTCCGCCGTGGTGGAGCGCCTGCAGGGCATGGGGCTGATCCCGATCCGGGTCGAAGAGTCGGCTCCAAGCGCCGGTGACGGCAGCGCGGGGAAAAGCCTGTTCCGCAAAAACCGGGTTTCCCAGGCAGATATCGCCATCTTTACCCAGGAAATCGCCACCTTGCTGCGCGCCGGCTTGCCGCTGGATCGCTCGCTGGGCATCCTGATCGGCATGTCCACCAACCCGCTGGTGCTGCACCTGCTGACCCAGGTGCGCGAGGATGTGCGCGGCGGCGCGGCGTTGTCTGCGGCAATGGAGGCGCAGACCGGCGTATTTTCGCGCTTTTACCTCAACATGATCCGCGCCGGGGAGGCGGGCGGCGCGCTGGACGTGGTGCTGCAACGCCTCAGCGAATTCATGGAGCGCTCCAAGGAGCTCAGAGAAACCGTCAAGTCAGCCCTCATCTATCCCGCGATTCTGGTCGGCGTGGCGGTGCTCTCGGTTGCGGTTCTGCTGGTCTGGGTGGTACCGCAATTCACCCAGATGTTCGAAGAATCCGGGAAGGCGCTGCCGCTGCCCACACAGATCGTCATTGCCGCCGGCGATACGGTGCAGGGCTACTGGTGGGCCATTATTCTGGGTGCGATTGGAATTTATTCCTGGTTTTCGCGTCAACTGCAACAGCCGGAAAGCCGATACCGGTGGGACAAACGCTTCCTCGCGCTGCCGCTGGCGGGCGATCTGGTGGCAAAGCTGGAGGTCGCGCGTTTTGCGCGCACTCTCGGCACCCTGATCGGCAACGGCGTGACCCTGCTGACCGCACTTTCCATCACCAGGGAAACCTTGAGCAACACCGTGATGGCGGAAGGGCTGGGTGCCGTTGCCACGCAACTCAAGGAAGGGCGCGGTCTGGGCAAACCGCTCATGGAAACCGGCCTGTTCCCCAAGCTGGCGGTGCATATGGTGATGGTGGGCGAGGAAACCGGTAAATTGCAGGAAATGCTCATCCGCATCGCCGACGTTTACGACCGCGAGGTGCAGAATGCCGTCAAGCGCATGTTGGCCCTCATGGAACCGGCGCTGATCCTGGGGCTGGGGCTGGTAATCGGCGGTATCATCATGTCGGTGCTGGTGGCAATACTGAGCGTGAACGATCTGGCGATGTAACTTTATTGAATTCTTGTGGAGACGATTGGACTATGAAACATAAATGTATTGGCAGACTACAGCAGGGTTTCACCCTGATCGAACTGCTGGTGGTGCTGGTGATCTTGGGTTTGCTGGCGAGCCTCGCGGGACCCAAGGTGATGAATTACCTCGGTGGCGCAAAATCGGACTCCGCCAAATTGCAGGTCGAGGAATTCGGCGCCAGCCTCGACCTGTTCAAGCTCGAAACCGGACGTTATCCCTCCTCGCAGGAAGGCCTGCAGGCTCTGGTGCAGGCGCCTTCCGGCCTGACCGGCTGGAACGGGCCCTACCTGAAGAAGAAAACCGTGCCCAAGGATCCATGGGGCAACGAGTATCGCTATGTCTCGCCGGGCCAGCATGGCTCTTATGACCTGAGTTCCCTCGGCGCCGACAACCGGGAAGGCGGGGACGGCGAGAACAAGGATCTGACAAGCTGGTAATGCCCCCGGCCAACGCACAGCGGGGCTTTACCCTGGTAGAAATGCTGGTGGTGATGACCATCATGGTGCTGGCCTATGCGGTAACTGCACCGATGATCTCCGCCGGCGTGTCCGGCGCGGAACTCAAGGCCGCCGCACGCCAGGTTGCAGCGGGCCTGCGCAAGGCGCGCAGCGAGGCGGTAGCGCACAAGAATGAAGTTGCCCTGACCGTGGATGTCGAGGGCCGCCAGTTCGATCTGAGCGGCGACAAGCGGGTTTACCGCATGCCGGAGAAAATTGAAATCAGCCTGTTCACGGCTCAATCCGAACTGACGGGCGCCAAAACCGGTGCCATCCGTTTCTTCCCTGACGGCAGTTCCACCGGCGGTCGGGTGACGCTTTCACTGGGGGAGCGCAAATATCTGGTGGACGTGGACTGGATGACCGGCCGAGTGAAGATACTGGATTAACTTAAGCCGGACAAGCCGGAACCAAATGTAGGTCGGGGCTTGATCTGCGCTACCTTCTTGTCATTTTTTGACATCACTTGACTGGTAAGGGACTAAAAACCTTGGTTAAATCCGCAGATTTCGCAGATTAACGCAGATTAACGCAGATTAACGCAGATTTTCAGAGGGGTTGTTGGCAAATATCGCATCACCCAAAAGGTGGATCAACAAGCTAAGGACGCGCTGATTTATTCGGTTTCGTCGTTCCCGCGAAGGCGGGAACCCAGTTAAGTAAAGGCACTGGATCCCCGCCTTCGCGGGGATGACGAATAAATCAGCGCCTCCCTAAAGTTACTTGTTGTTTAATCTGCGGACAACTGTTTTTCTAGGATTAATGATGAAACGCGCATCCGCCGGATTTTCCTTGCTTGAAGTGCTGGTTGCCTTCGTGATCCTGGCGCTGACCCTGAGCGTCATGATGCGGATTTTTTCCGGTGGCCTGAGCAACGCCACCCTTGCGGGTGATTATAGCCATGCGATATTGCTGGCGGAATCCCGGCTGGCCGAACTGGGCGCGCAACCCGCAGAGGGCGAGGCGGAAGGCGAGTTCGACGAAAAATACCGCTGGCGCAGCACGATCCGCCCGTGGGCCGACGATGCCGTCGCCACAGGCATGGGGGCGCAGCCACTGCCGGCCAGACTGATGGAAATCGAAGTCAGGGTCGAATGGGGAGAGCAAGGCGGCAGCCTGCGGGAAATTGGCCTGAGCACGTTGCAACTCGCTTCCGCGCCGGGGCCGGGAACGTGATCGCGGCCAAGATTAACGTGAAACTCGCGCAGCGATACGTTTGCCCTTTCTCCCGCTTGCGGGGGAAAGTTGGATAGGGGGATACGGGCATGGCGAGTTCCATTATCAGGGGTGGCATCTTTGCCATGCCCGTTAGACAAAAAGGCTTCACCCTGCTGGAACTGCTGATCGGCATGGTATTGCTTGGCATGATGCTCACGTTGCTGTTTGGCGGTTTGCGCCTTGGCGCCAGAAGCTGGGACAGCGGCGACAAGCGTGCCGACGATTCCGCACAGTTGCGCGCGATTCATGGTTTTTTGCGCCGCGAACTCGGCCAGACGCATCCGCTGCGCTGGAAAAAAGAGATCGATACCCGGCTGGCATTCGAAGGGGCGCACGACACCCTGAAGTTTGTCGCGCCGCTGCCGGCGCAGGTCAGCGGTGGAGGGCTTTATTTGCTTGGGCTGGAACTGGAAAATGGCGATGAGGGGCAGCGCCTTATCATGAAACGCGCACTGGCCGACCCTGCGGCAAAGGATTTTGCCGGTCTGGAGCTGGGCGAGAAATCGGTATTGGCCGATCATGTGGAAAATATGGCTTTCGCCTATTTCGGCTCGGCAACGCCGGAAGGCGAGCCGGGCTGGCAGGACAAATGGGATGACCAGCAACGCCTGCCCTTGCTGGTGCGCATTCGGGTAGAATTAAAAGGTGGGCGCGGCTGGCCCGATCTGGTGGCATCCCTGGTCGTGGAAAAAGGCTGTACCTGGGATTCCTTTCACAAGCGTTGCGTGAACTGATGATGCGGTGCGACAGAGAGCGCGGCGTGGCCCTGGTGATCGTGTTGTGGGCGGTGATGCTGCTTGCCGTGATCGCGGGAAACTTTGTCTTTGCGATGCGCACCGAAACCCTGGTGACGCGCAATGCAGTATCGGCGGCACATGCCGAAGCCACGGCGAACGGCGCGGTGCATCGGGCGCTGTATGAATTTTTGAAGCCGGCAGCGGATCCCGGCACCTGGAAAGCGGATGGAAGAGAGCGGCAATGGGAACAAAATGGCGCAAAAATCAGAGTCGTGATGATGGATGAATCCGGTAAAATCGATATCAACACAAATTCTGACGAGCTGCTCAGGGGCTTGCTCATTTCCGCTGGAGCGAGCGACGAAAAAGCCGCCCAGCTGCTTGATGCCATCCTCGACTGGCGCGACACGGATTCTCTGCCGCGCCCCAATGGCGCGGAAAGCGAAGCCTACCAGGCGGCCGGTCTGAAACACGAGCCCGCCAACGCGCCCTTTGATGCGGTAGAACAATTGCAACAAGTGCTGGGAATGCCGCCTGAAATTTATTTACACATTGCCCCGCTCATCACCACCCATTCCAGGCAGCCCGGCATCGAGATGTCGGCAGCACCGAGAGGCGTGCTGATGGCCATACCCGGCGTGGATCCCGCCCAAGTGGACGCCTACATCGAGCAGCGCAACCAGAGTCTGGCCGACGGCCTGCCCCCGCTGCCCTTCCCCGCAGGGGCAGGATTCATGTCCGCAGCGACAAATTCCGTGATCAACATCCGCGCCGAGGCGCGGATGCCGGATGGTGCGGTTTTCGTGCGCGAGGCGGTTGCCAGACGGAGCGGCGAAGCGAAACGCCCGATCGCGTTTGTTTCATGGAAGGAAGGGCGCCCGGCGCCTGTCACCGAGAGCCGATGAATAAAATGGCCGGATTCGATTACCGCAAGAGTTTGCAGCATTTCGGGCAACGGCTCGGAGTGGGAGATTTCCTCGACTGGTGGCTCGGCGAACTGTCCGCCATGGCCCGTCAATTCCTGCCCGGCGCATCCGGAAACGCAATGGAGCATCGTGTGCTGGTTAAAATCAGCGGCTCCCTCGTCACCTTCTCCCAGGTGGTGCATGGAAAAGTTGCCGAAGCGGGGCGGCTGGACATGTCTTCCCTGAACGCTGTCGGGCAAAAACAGGCCTTTCAATCTGAACTCGGTAAAATCAGCCGTCAGCAAGGTGAGGTCGTCTTGTACCTGCCGCAAGAGCAGGTGCTATCGAAAAAACTGTCCCTGCCGCTGGCGGCTGAAGAAAACCTGCGCCAGGTGATCGCTTTTGAAATGGATCGCCATACGCCTTTCAATGCCGGGCAGGTGTATTTTGATTACAGGCTTGTGCAGCGCGGCGAGCAGCTTGAAATTTTGCTGGCTGTTGCGCCGCGCGATGCGGTAGACGAGCCGCTGCGCCAGCTTGCCGCCTGGGGCGCGCAGGCGAGCGCGGTGCTGGTGGCCGACGATACGACAGACAATGTTCCGCTTAACCTGCTGCCCGACGAGCTGCGAAAAAAGAGCAATGCCATGCGGCTGCCCTACCTCAATACCGCTCTGGCCGCCGGTGCGGCGATCCTGTTCTGCGTGGCGCTGGCATTGCCCATCTGGCAAAAACGCGCGACCGTCCTTGCGTTGCACCCGCTGCTGGGCCAAGCCCACGAGCAGGCAGAAGCGGCGGAAACCTTGCGCCGCCAGCTTGAGGCGCTGATAGCCGAATACAACTATCTCATCGACAAGAAACGCGAGTCGCCGCCGGTCGTGGCGGTGCTGGATGACATCACGCGCATCCTGCCGGACGATACCTGGGTGCAGCAATTCGAGCTGAAGGGCAATGAGGTGCAGATTTATGGGGAGACCGCATCGTCCTCCAAACTGGCCGGCTTGTTCGAACAGTCGAAAACCCTGCATGATGCCAGTTTCCGCGCGCCGCTGACCAAAGGCCAGGCCGCAAACAGCGAGCGGTTCCAGCTTGCCGCTGAAATCAAACCCCTGCCGCGCACCGCAGCCGGGCATCAGCCAGCCCATCTGGCGCAGCCCGCGGTTGCACAGCCCGCAGCGGATCCGGCGACCTTACCGAGCCAATCGGCCATTCCGGCACTGCCGGAAAAAGACCACAAGTCGGACAAGCAGCCGCACGAAGCGGTAAAAGCCGACAGCAAGCCCGCTGCCGCAACAAGCGGAACCGGATCGGGTCAGGCACCGGCTGCACGCGGGGAGAAACAGCGATGAAAATTCGCGCCCTGCCCCCGCAGCAAAGCAGAATGCTGGCTCTCTCGCTGTTGCTGGGATCGATTGCCCTGATCGCCGCCAGCATCGCCGTGCCGGTCTTTTTACTGCACCGCCATTACGGCCAGGCCATCGAGCAGCAGCTTGACCTGCTGGCACGCTATTCACGCATCAGCGCCACGGCACCCGGTTTGGCAGAACAACTCGAAGCGTTGAAGGCCAAGAGCGCGCACAGTTTTTTCCTGAAAAGCCCCGTTCCCGCGCTGGCTGCCTCCGAAATTCAGGAAATCGTCAAGAGTGCAGCCGGGGGCAACGGCGGAAAAATTTCCTCCATGCAAATCCCCGAACACAAGGATGACGGAAATTACCGCAAGGTGACGGTCAACATCCAGATGAACGCCAGTGTCAGCGCGATCCAGAAAATTTTTTACGCTCTTGAAACGCAGCGCCCTTATTTAATCTTGGACAATGTCAGCATACGCTCCACAGCCTGGCAGACGCAGCGCGGTTTGAATGCGCCGGAACCCGAGTTTTTCGTCCAATTCGACGTGGTTGGCTACGCCGTACCGGGGGCAAAACAATGACGGGCGCTGGCTTGAACCAGAAGAGCTGGATGACAATCGGCTGGGCGCTGGCTTATCTGGCTCTCGCCGGTGTGATCGGACTGGAACTGGGCTGGGGGCGGCAAATTCGCCCGCCCCTGCCCGTGCCGAAACCGCTGTCTGCGGCACTTGTGGAATACGCGGTTCAGCCGGAGTTCACCCTGCCCCCGCTGGAACAGGAATTCGCCGAAACCACGGCACGCCCGATATTTACTCCAACACGCCGCAAGCCGCCGACTCCCGTGCAAGCAATATCCGTAATGCAAAAAGGCCAATTTGCCTTGCTCGGGGCGCTGATCACCCGCGATAAAAGTATCGCGCTGCTGCGCGACATCGCCGCCGGAAAAGCCATACGGGTCGAACAGGGCAAGGAAATCCGGGGTATTACGGTGTCAAAGGTTCTCCCGGAGAAAGTGGTTTTGACACAGGGCGACGAAACGGAAGAGTTGACGCTCAAAATTCAGCCCTCGGGAAAAACGCCAGTTGCACCCAAGGTGCCCGTCGCGCCCCAGGCACAGGCCGCCCCCGCGCAAGCCAGCCAGCCGCAGGCGGCGCCACCTCCGCCCGCCCAGAATATACCTCCCGCCGAACTCGGCCGGGCGCTAATCAATGAAAGGCGCGCAGTGCATGGTCTGCCACCGATATAGTCGCGCTTGGGAAACCGCCCGAATATTAAACCGACAACAAGCCCTCTCCAGAATGCCGAGAATAAATTTAGCAGACAATTTCCGAGGAATGAAATGAATATGAACAAATTTTCCCCAAGCTGGTTTTTGGCCATGCTGTTGCTCGCCCTGTTGCCAGGCTGCGCCACCTCCCCCGGCGGGGCACCTGAGGCAGGCATGCCCTCCGCCACACCCGATGCCGCCATGAAGTTGGTCGATTCCACCAACGGAGAAAAAAAAGGTGCCGCAGCCCCCGTTAAATCTGCGGAAGGAGCTGGCGCGGCAGCCGATATAAGCAAGCTGTATCCCGGAACCGGGATTTTCGTCAAACCCGCGCCAACGCTACCCGCAATCTCTGAAAGCGGCGAAGAGGTCATGCTCAATTTCGACGGCGCCGACCTGCGCGAAGTGATCAAGATCGTGCTGGTGGATATCATGAACGAGAGCTATGTCATCGACCCCAGGGTGCAAGGCGTAGTCAATATCCACTCCAGCCACCCGATCAAGCGCAGCGCGCTGTTGCCGACACTGGAGTCGGTGCTGCGCATGAATGGCGCATCGCTGGTGCGCGAGCTGGACGGCGTATTCCACGTCACCCCCCTCGCTACCGTAGCAAAGGGGGCATTGACGCCGCAGGTGAACGAGGCGAGCAAGCCGTTGCCCCCCGGCTACAGCGTGCAGATCGTTTCGCTGAAATATATTTCCGCGCGCGAAATGGTCAAAATCCTGGAGCCGTTCACTCCCGACGGCGGCGTCGTGCGGGTGGACGATACGCGCAACATGCTGTTCCTGGGCGGCAACGCGCGGGAACTGCGCCACCTCATGGAAACCATCGACATTTTCGATGTGGACTGGATTGCCGGCATGTCCGTCGGATTGTTCACCCTCAAGAGCGTCGATGTCAAAATCGCCTTCTCCGAATTCGAAAAAATTATGGGCGACAAGGCACAAAGCCCGTTGGCTGGCGTGCTGCGCATCATTCCGATCGAACGCCTGAATGCCCTGCTGGTGATCACGCACCAGCCGAAGTACTTGGAAGAGGCGCGCGTCTGGGTGGAACGTTTGGACCATTCCGGTGCGACCGACGGCGGAGTGCGGCTTTATGTCTACCAGGTGCAGAACGGCGATGCGGTCAAAATGGCGACTTTACTCGGCCAGGCATTCAGCAAACAAACCTCCCAGGGCGCGGCGCCGCCCTCACTGGCTCCCGGGCTGAAACCCGCCGAAATAAAGTCCCCCGCGCAGGCGGATACGGGAACACAACCGGCGAGCCCCGGCAGCGTATCCGTGTCGATCGGCGGCGCAACAAAAATCATCGCCGACAAGGACAATAATGCCTTGCTGATTCTGGCGAACCACTCGGAATATGAAACCATCGCGAGCGCTATCCGCAAGCTCGACGTGGTGCCGCGCCAGGTGCTGATCGAGGTGACGATAGCCGAAGTCACCCTGAGCGACGAGTTCTCCTTCGGCCTGGAGTGGTATTTCAGCAACGGCCCCAATCGCAAGGGATTCCTCGATACCGGCGCGACGGGTATCTCCCAGTTGACCCCGGGCTTTTCCTACGCCTGGCTGGATCCTGCGGGCTCCATCAAGGCAGTGCTGAACGCCATGGCGGCCAACTCCAAACTTAACATCATCGCCTCGCCCCATATCATGGTATCGGACAACCATACCGCCAAGATACAGGTCGGCGACAGGGTGCCAACGGTAAGCCAGACCCAGGCATTGGCGACGGCGGTCGCCACAACGGCAACAACCGGCGTAATCAGTTCCGTGCAGTATCTAGACACCGGCATCATGCTGTCCGTAACGCCCCATATCAATGCCGGCGGCCTGGTCACCATGGAGATCAGCCAGGAGGTCAGCAATGCCGCAAAGACCGTGACTTCGGGCATCGACTCGCCCACCATCAGCAAGCGCTCCGCGCAAAGCACCGTCACCGTGCAGGCGGGCGAGACGATGGTGCTGGGAGGTCTGATCAGCGACAAAAAATCCGATTCCAGCAGCGGGCTGCCTTTCCTTTCCGAGATTCCCCTGCTGGGCGCGCTGTTTGGCGCGCAGAACGTCAAGGGCGACCGCACCGAGCTGGTCATGCTGATCACTCCCAAGCTGGTGGCCAACTCGCAGCAGGCGCGCGAAATCACCGACGAATTCCGCAAAAAAATGGGCAACGTGACGCTGGATTCGGCAAAAAGCCCGTACGCGCAAACCAATAGCAAGATGAAAGAAATAGAGGGCGCAGGGCAATAACGCCGGCCCGGCAAGGGCAACCGCTGAATGGCGGTTCAGGAGAAGAGAGAGTATGCGTAAATCCGGATGCTTGCTGGCGCTGCTGACCGGCATCGCAATTTCTCTTCCATCTCAGGCTGCCGCACCATCTCAGGCAACCTGCGCAGCATATCTGTCCGACAATCCGAGCCCGGCCGGCATCCCAGCGGTTGCCGGTGCGGGCGTCATACAGCGCCTGGCCTTGCTTGCGGACGGCGGCAAGCTCGTCGCTATCGGCGACCGTTATTACACGGTTTCAATTCCCGCGAAGTTCTACACGGCGACCGCTCCGGTGGTTGTCTTCGACTTGCACGGCACCGGCGGATACCCCGAAGCGGAATGGAACGACTGGCATGCGTCGATGGCCGATCACGGCTACGCATTCATCGGTTTATCCTGGGGCGGAGGAACGCCCGGCGCGGCCACGGATACCGAAATATACGCGCAGCTCAAACAGATTTATCAGGATGTTGGCGCTTTCTGCCCAATCGCAGATGCCCGCAAATGGCTAATGGGGTTTTCTGTCGGCAGCGCAATGTCATTTGCGGTGATGATCCGCGACGTGGCCGACCAGAAAATTTTCCGGGGACAAATAGCAGTCAGCGGCGCTGCCATCGGCCCCTTGACCACCGGCAAGGATGTGATGCATTCGACGGTAGAGGCCAACCGGGCGAATGCGAACGCCATGCTCGGGATCGAGTCCTGGATGTATTGCGGCGAAATGGATTTGGATCATGTCTGGAGCATGTGCGACGAAATGCCAAACGGCGAATCGTTCGTCAACGACCACGGCGGCCAGGCGGTGCTCTACAAGGATCCATCGGGCACACACCACAGCCTGCCGACGAACACAACCGCCCGCAATGAAATGCTTGATTACCTGTCTTCTACCTCACATGGTGATTGGGTGATCGAGTTCTACAACTCCGGCATCGATCATTATTTCATGACGGCCTACGCGGACGAGGCGACCTCTCTCGACAACAAACCGGAGTGGGGCTGGGCGCGAACCGGCAAGACATTCAACGTTTGGCTGACCCAGGCTTCCGCTCCCGTTAACGCTTCTCCGGTCTGCCGCTTCTACGGGGTATTCGCCAACGGCACGGTAGGCTCCCATTTTTACACGGTTGATACGGGCGAGTGCGCTTACGTCAAGAGCAGGCTCGACTGGGGCTGGAACTATGAGGGTGACGCCTTTTACGCCGTCAAACCGGTCGGCGGCGCATGTCCGAGCGGCACCGCGCCGGTATACCGCGCATACAACAACGGCATGGGCGGCGCGCCCAACCATCGCTATATGACGAGCCAGGCCGATTTGAATACGATGGTTGCACAGGGATGGATCGACGAAGGCATAGCGATGTGCTCCGCCCCGTCATCGTCGTTGTCGCCGCCTGCCAATGTTGCCGTGGCAAACACCGACAGCCAAACGGTGGGCGGCAATACGTTCGCTTCATCGACACATCTGACGGTATCGTGGACCGCTCCGGCAGGCTACACCGTGGATCATTATGTGATCGGCGCATCCGAGACGGTAGGCAATACCAGCCTCAGTTACAGCGCGGCATCAACGGCCACCTCCGCTACCCTGACCGGATTAAAGTCGGGCACAAGCTACAGCGTGGCGGTCTTCGCCTGCAAGGATGCCACATGCACCGAAGCCGGCAGCGCTACGGCGGTGACCGGCACAACAGCGGAAGAATATTGGCAGTTGCAGGGCAGCGGGAACAGCTATACGACGCTAAGCACGACTGTCGGAGAAGGCAGCGTGCTGTCCTGGGTGATGCGCTGGGGAGCCGAAGCGGGGTCTGCCTACGCCGGACGCTACCAGTATTACTACAACACCACTACAAGCGGGCGCGTGGGTGTCGGAGTGGCAACGACCAGCGGCACCGGTACTAATGTCTCGACATTGACCTCTTTTTCACCTCTCACCACCTCGGGTCTGCGCAGATCCTGTAGCAGCGCACCGGGCACTAGCACCAGCTCATGCCCGGCAACCGGCGCTTTCGAGATCAGTGCAACCCAAGCCATACCGATGAAAAACGGCAAGATTCGAATCTACTTCGAGGCTGCCGACGTCATGGACAACAACTCCACACGCATCTACTCGCTCGACAGCCAGGATGGCCTGATTGGGCAGGATTTTCATTCCGGCGCAACGCAAGCCTATTGCGGCGGGACGGGATCAAACGACTATGCACCGGGTGGTGCCTGCGCACTCGAACTCCTGATCGATGTCAGCTCAACCCCGTCAGCATCGACACCTCTCAGCCAGGCCCGGCAATTCAAAATTGGTTACGACTGGAACACCGACTGGCGCTGGGATGGCGCTGCCGGCACTTTCATGGTGATCACCGGTGACGATAACTGCAACAATTATCCGAATGCGCTCTTCTATGTGACTTGGGACACCAGCCAGTGGAACGTTGCAATAGACAGCAGCAATTGCGCGAAGCCCATCGCGCCGACAGCGCACGGCCCGGTGCTGGTTCCTCTCGGCGGCGTCGCTTACAAGCTGTATTACGAGGATCAAACCAACGGCCCGCAAAGCGGCAAGCCCTTGCGCCTGCTCTACGCTGACGGGCAGAGCAGCGGTAGCCCGGCCACCGTGGATTTCGAAGACTGGGAAAGCAACACGCTCGCGCGCCAGGTTAATTTCCTGTGGCCAGACGGCAGCCTGCTCGACGCGCAAGACGAGGCAGGCCTTGGCGATCACATGATTCTGACCCCGACCGGCAGCCTTGACCTACAGTACATGTTCGTCAATTGCGGCGGGTTCGACAACACCAAATGGAACAAGTCTTCAGATGGGCTCGGTCTGGCTGTGCTGCTGAATCCTTGATGAAAACCTACAGCCGATTCATGACAAGGAACAATTTACAAACGAATCACGGCAAGCAGTCAAGCTTTCTGGCCTGACCAATAGAGGTATCCGAAGGAACGGCGTTTTGCGGGGTGCAGTGACAACTATGGTGGCAGAAAAAAGGAATTCACAGGCAACGTCATTAGTGCCGCAATCAATTATTTCTTTATAGGGAGGTGTTATATGTTTCGCCCGCTGAAAAATTTTTTGCGTGTGCTGGCGTTCTGCGCTGCCACTACCCCGGCACTGGCAACCACTTCCATTGAGTTCTACCACGCCGGCATCGATCATTATTTCATGACGGCCTACGCGGACGAGGCGACCTCTCTCGACAACAAACCGGAGTGGGGCTGGGCGCGAACCGGCAAGACATTCAACGTTTGGCTGACCCAGGC
>Ga0209343_10001409_pt1 | contig 32368 bp, 39 predicted proteins | sample RifCSPlowO2_02_FD_184026 | JGI IMG/M metagenome (GOLD analysis project Ga0209343, IMG submission 184026) | Groundwater microbial communities from Rifle, Colorado - Rifle CSP2_plank lowO2_0.2 (SPAdes) (version 2) | ecosystem: Environmental > Aquatic > Deep subsurface > Groundwater | place... | reverse complement strand
AGCGGAAACAGATAAATCGCTTTCTTTGATTTCCTTTCTGATGCTGTAATTTGTTTTGGCGTTTTTGTGAAGTTTTTGCAACATAATTGTTAAGATATTACTCTTAACAACCTATCGTAGTCAAACAAGAGTTAAGTATTTGTCTATTTGAACGATAGGCAAAATAGATAAAAAATGAATAAATAAACGGGAGAAAAATGTTTAAAATAATTTATAAAACAAAAAATTATTCAATAGGTTTCAGTTTCCAAAATTCAAACCAGATTCGTTGTTTGAATTGTTCGGCGGTGAGCGGTTCGTAGTAAGTAAGCGGGCTGAAAAATTTATATGTCCAAACAATCGCAATAATCATTACAAACAACCCTATGTAAAGTTTTTTGGATTTGGCCGCTATTTTGTCTTCAAAAATGCAGTTAAAAACCAGAAACGCCAGAATAAAAGAAAAAAGAAGGGGGATGAAATAATGGTATAGATACATCACCCGATCTATCCGGAGCATTATCGCCATATAGATAACATAAAGCGCCGCAAAAGTGGTTATGAGATAAAACAAATTCTTGTTTTTAATCGGAATTTTAAAAACAATCCGGCCGATTATCAAAACAAGAGACAAAATAATTCCGGCCAGACCCAAAAACCAAGTTAGCGGATTGACTTGCAAGTACATATACCTGACGCCATCGCCGCTTTTTTCCCAGCGATAATTGATGCTTTTGTCGCCGACCAGCCAGGCGAGGGGATAACTGCCGTTTTCGTCCGATTTGCAGACATCAAGTTTGGGTACGCCCTTGTTGTAGTTGGCCATATAAGCGAGGTTGTCTTTCAGCATCGTTGGAAAATATTTCGGGTCGGAAGTAAGGCCTTTAGCCATAATTTCTTTGTATTCTTCCGAAGCTTTGTAAAATTTGTCATTCGCGGCAAACTTGCCTAAAGAAAAATGGACATACCAAACCAAAGAAAAAATGACGGCGGAACCAACGGCAAAAAATAAGCCTTTTATTATCATTTTTTTAGTACCATCAAGGCAACCCCTTGATATCAAGGGGTTGCCTTGATGGTTTTGATATTTATAGTCCAAAAAGAAAAGAAAAGGGAACAGAAAAGCGGTGATAGCTCCCGTGGCTTTGACGGATATGTCCAGACCAACCAAGATTCCCAAAACAAAATAATTGAGCAAAGTTTTTCTTGAAGATTTTTGCGCCAAGTAAACAAAATAAAGAATGGCCAAAAGAATAAAAAATAAATGGCCGCCTTCCAGCATAGCGGAGCGGGAGTGAACGATAAGAGCGTTTTCAAAAACATAAAAGGAAGAAAAAACAAGGGAAGTATGGGGGTTTTTGGAAATAAAATAAAGAATGCCAAAAAAGACGATGGCCGAAAGCCAGGCGAACAAAGCGGAGAAAAATCGGACGCCTTTAAACGAATATCCGGCGGGAAAATCTTTGATGTAGTCCGTTTGGGTGAATTTATGCAGTTCCGCGGCGGGAATGGCCTTGTTGGGCTGTAAGATTTTTTCTCCCAAAGCGACAAAAAGTTTGCCCAGCGGCGGATGAGGCTCCATAAACATCACCCCCGTCAGATATTTCTGGGCGGAAGCGATGTGATAGTTTTCGTCCCAGAAAACGGACGGCGGATAATCGTAATTTTTAAAATAAGTGAAATAAGAAACGGCCAAGATGATTGCCGCGTAAAAAACGAGAACATTTCTTTTTTTGGAAAAAAAATGTTTAATGAAATTCATAATTAAAAAATTTTATAAAAACTAATCAAAGTTTATTTTTTGTCTTACTATGTATGGAGGTCTGTTTTGCGCTTCAGTATAAATTCTTCCGACATACTCTCCGATCATACCCAAGACAATCAGCTGAATTCCTCCGAGAAAAAAAATTGCCACAACTACGGTAGTCCAACCCTGAACTGTAGTTTCGGGGTTATATATTTTTTGATATATAGCGTATATTCCCCATATAAAACCCATAAAAGCGCTGGATACTCCTAAGTAGGTGGCCATTTTCAGGGGAAAATAAGAAAATGAAGTTATGCCATCATAAGCGAATTTCAACATTTTCTTTAAAGGGTAGCTGGTATTTCCTCTTTTTCTTTCCTCTCTGTCAAATAATATTACCCCTTTTTTAAAACCAACCCAAGAGGTTAATCCTCGCACAAAGCGGGAACGTTCTTTCATTCTTTTTAGGGCGTCAATTACTTTCTTGTCGAGCAGACAGAAATCGCCGGTGTCTTCGGTAATGTCTATGTTGGCGATTTTTTTTATTATTCTGTAGAAAGCGTAAGCGGTCGCTCTTTTAAAAAAACTGTCTTTTCTAGTTCTCCTTTTTGCGTACACCACTTCATAGCCTTCTTTCCATTTTTTGACAAGTTCGAGCATGGTTTCGGGAGTGTCTTGCAAATCTCCGTCCATTATAACGACAGCTTCGCCTTGGCTATTATCTATACCAGCGGTTATGGCGGTCTGATGACCAAAATTTCTCGAAAAATCAATAATTTTCACACCTTTATCTTTATCGGCGAGTTCTAATATTTTTTCAAACGTTTTGTCTCGGCTCCCGTCGTTTACGAAAATAATTTCATGCGGCCCGATTTTTTCAAGCGTTTTTTTGGATCTTTCATGCAATTCTCGAATATTTTCTTCCTCGTTGAATATTGGTATGACAAGCGATATAAGTGGGTTCATAATTTAACCATGTTATTATAACATTAAATGGTTATTTCAGGGCTGTGGAGTTATCCACAGCCCTTTTGCTTGCGGGGTATTGCAAAGTGGTTTATAGTGTTATCAAAGTGGATAGAAGTGGATAGTTCTGTGGATAACTTTTGTAACATCTATGATGATAGGAGAATACAGGCACAATATTGACGCCAAAAAAAGAATCGCCGTTCCGGCCAAATTCCGCAAGGAAATCGGCGAGAAAGCGGTTATCGCCAAAGGGCAAGAAAAATGCTTATTCGTTTATCCTGTCGGCGAGTGGGAAAAGGTGGCCGAGAAATTAAGCCAGCTTCCAACCGGGTCGGCCGACAACAGAAATTTCGTCCGCATTTTTCTTTCTGGAGCCGTTGACGTGGACATAGACGCGCTAGGCAGAATATTGGTTCCCGATTATCTGAAAGAATTCGCCGGATTGAAAGAAAAAGTGGTGATAACCGGCTTGTATAAGAAATTGGAAATATGGGACGAAGGGCATTGGAATGATTACAAGACAAAAATGGAAAGTCAAACCGATTCATTGGCGGAAAAACTTGGCGAATTAGGAGTCTATTAAAATGCACATTACGGTACTTTTGAAAGAATCAACAGAATGCTTAAATCCGAAACAAGGCGATGTGATTCTGGACGCGACGATAAACGGAGGCGGCCACTCGGAGGAGATACTGAAGATGATAGGAGAAAAGGGGAGGCTGATAGGGATTGACCAGGACGACGAAGTTTTAAACAAATTGAAAGAAAAATGGAAAGACAGAAAAAATATTTTATTGGCAAGAGATAATTTCAGGAATTTAGACAAAGTTTTAGAATCTTTAAAAATTGAAAAAATAAACGGAGCGCTTTTTGACATCGGAGTCAGCTCTTCGCAGATTGACGAATCCGGCCGGGGATTTTCTTTCCAGAAAGACGAGCCGCTTTTGATGACCATGAAATCTGGAATAGAATCGGACGACCTTACGGCCAAAGAAATTGTAAACATTTGGAGCGAAAAAGATTTGGCCGACACAATCTGGAAATACGGCGAAGAAAGATTCAGCCGAAGAATCGCCAAAAATATCGTTCGAAGAAGAAAAGCGAAAAAGTTTGAGACGACCATGGAGTTGGTTGACGCCATAAGAGAAAGCGTCCCGAGTTTTTACCGCAACGGCCGCAAGATAAATTGCGCGACTAGGACATTCCAGGCTTTGCGGATTGCCGTCAATGACGAGTTGGAGGCATTGAAAGAAGGAATGGAAAAAGCGTGGAGTTTTTTGCAAGGTGGCGGAAGTTTAGCGGTGGTGTCGTTTCATTCTTTAGAAGACAGAATCGTGAAAAATTATTTCAAAGAATTGGCGGCGAAAAACGAAGGAAAAATAATGGCAAAAAAGCCGATAATTCCGACAGAAGAAGAAAAAAAAGCAAACCCGCGCTCAAGAAGCGCCAAATTAAGAGCAATAAAAAAAGTATGACCAAGGCCATTAAAATTTTATCAAAAACAAGCCGATTAAGACCGGCGGTTTTCGGCTTGCTTATTGCGGGGATATTTTTGGCATCCGGCTTGTATATTTATTTTATGGGCTTGTCTGTTTCCGTCGCCGTGGAAAGCCGCAAAAATATTGATAAAATCGCCGGACTGGAACGTCAAAAGGTGGAGTTGGAAAAAAATTATATAGACTTGGTTTCAAAATTTGACCTTAATTACGTTTATGAAAATGGTTTTATCGACCAGTCAAAAAATATCGCGTTTGTCTATCGTTCCAAATCGTTCGCTCAGCGATAATCGCATAAATATCAATTATGGGTTTAAACTTTAAAGCAAAAGTAAGGGTTGTTTATTTTTTTATGTTTCTTTTTGCCGTTGTCATAGGAACGCGTTTGTTTTTTATCCAAATCGTCAAGGGGGATTATTACGACAATGAAGCCAGCAAGCAATATAACGCGTCTTCTTATGAAGATTTTGACCGAGGCTCGATTTATTTCACGGAAAAATCGGGGGAAAGAATTTCCGCGGCTATCGTTAAAAACGGATACAAAGCGGAAATAAACACCAAATTTCTCGCGAATCCCGAAAATGTCTATGAAAAATTGTCGAAAATAATCCCTTTAGACAAGGATTTTTTTATGTCAAAAGCGCTGAAAAAGGACGACCCTTCCGAAGTCTTGGCCAGACGGCTTGATGAAGCGACCGCTTTGAAAATAAAAAATCTGAAAATAGCCGGACTGAACGCTTATCCTGAATCGTGGCGTTATTATCCTTTTGATAATCTGGCCGCGCATATTTTGGGCTTTGTCGGTTATAAAGACGACAAACTTGTCGGACGCTACGGACTTGAGTTATATTACGAAAAAATTTTGAAAAGAGACGCGTCAGGCGCGAAATTCAATTCTTTCGCCGAACTTTTTTTTGACTTGAAAAAATTGATTGCCGGAGAAATAACGGCGGGAGACGTTATTTTAACGATTGAGCCGACCATCCAATCAATGTTTGAGAAAAATCTGGAAAAGACGAGAGAAAAATATAAAGCTCAAATAGTCGGGGGAATGATCATCAATCCCAAGACCGGCGAAATTATCGCCATGTCGGCCAAACCGGACTTCAATCCAAACCAATACGCCAAGACAAAAGACTTCTCCATCTTTATGAATCCTCTCGTGGAAAACGTCATTGAAATGGGTTCCATAATGAAGCCATTGACTCTGGCCGCTTCCATGGATACCGGCAGTATCACCGCCAGCACGACTTACACGGATAAGGGCTTTCTCGTCTTCGGCTCGTCAAGAATAGAAAATTACGACGGCAAGGCGAGAGGAACGGTTGATATGCAGAGAGTTCTCAATGATTCCCTCAATACCGGCGCCGTTTTTGCCATGCAGAAAATGGGCAAGGACAAGTTCAGGAATTATATGCTAGGCTATGGTTTCGGAGAAAAAACCGGCGTAGAATTGCCCCAAGAAGGCAAAAACAATATCGGGAATATCACGGGGGGCAACCGCGACATTGAATATGCGACCGCTTCTTTCGGCCAAGGGGTGGCCGTTACCCCGATATCTATGACTGTCGCTTTATCCAGCTTGGCCAACGGCGGTTTGATAATGAAGCCGCACATTGTCAAAGAAGAAAGCGTGAAAGGATTAAGAAATCGCGTTGTCTATCCCCAAGAAGTCCGACGGGTTTTGAAAAAAGAAACGGCGGAAGAGATGACGAGAATGCTTGTCAGCGTGGTGGATAACGCGCTGGTGGGAGGAGTTCACAAAATAGAGCATTACAGCATGGCCGCTAAAACAGGCACGGCTCAGCTTGTGGAAAAGGGCAAAAAAACTTACTCTGAAGGGGAGTTTATCCATACTTTTTTCGGTTACGCTCCGGCGTTTAACGCCAAGTTTCTGACCTTCTTGTTTATCGTCAAGCCGCAGGGAGCGAAATACGCGTCCAATACATTGACGGAGCCGTTTATGGACATAACCAAATTTTTGCTTAATTATTACGAAATTCCGCCGGACAGATGATTGCAAAATTAAAAATCAAAAATTAAAATGCTGAAAAATTTTTTTAAAAAAATAATAATAGCGATTTTGAAACTGGAAGCTAAACTGATATTGACCAGATTCAAGCCGAAAATAATCGCTGTAAGCGGAACGGTGGGCAAAACTTCCGCCAAAGAAGCTGTCGCTTTGGTTTTGGGAAGCGAGTTTGACATTCGCAAGAGCGAAAAAAGTTATAACAGCGAAATCGGCGTTCCCCTTGCCATTATCGGCGCCAAAACGGGCTGGGGCAGTTTCAAACAATGGATGCTTATAATTTTAAAAGGAATAAAAGTTTTTTTGTTATCCGCTGATTATCCCAAAATTTTGATTTTGGAAATGGGCGTGGACAGGCCGAAAGATATGGAAAAAATGGTTTCCTGGGTTAAGCCTTACGCGGCCGTTATTACCGCCGTAGGAACGGTGCCGGTTCATGTCCAATATTTCAGCGGACCGGAAGAATTGATAAGCGAAAAAAGAAAACTGGTGGAATGTTTGAATGATAACAACTGGGCTATTTTAAATATTGACGACAAAGAGGTGTCAGCTTTCAGAAAAAATACGAAAGCCAAAACTATAACTTACGGATTTTCCGAATCGGCGGATTTAGCCGCTTCAAATTACAAAATGGACGGCGATGGCATCGTTTTCAAAGTCAATTACAAAGGCAATATCGTTCCGGTAAGGCTGGATAAATTTTTCGGCCGGCACAATGTCTACATAATCTTGGCGGCTATAGGCGCCGGATTGGCTTGCGGAATAAATTTAATCAAAAGTGTTGAAGCCGTTTCCGAGATGAAACCACTTTTGGGCAGGATGAATTTGCTGGAAGGAATAAATAATTCCGTGATATTTGACGATTCTTATAATTCCTCTCCGATAGCGGTTGAAGCGGCCGTGGAAGTCTTGTCGGAATATCCGGCTAAAAGAAGAATAGCCGTCTTGGGCGACATGAAGGAATTAGGCGAATTTTCCCAAAGCGAGCATGAGCGGATAGGAGAAATGTTGAGAGCGAAAGGCGTCTGGCTTTTATTTACGGTCGGCCTGGAGGCGAAATTTATCGCCGAAGGGGCGAGAAGAAGCGGATTTGACGCTTTCAAAATTTTTGAATTTTCCGGCTCGGCGGAAGCGGGAGAGGCGGTAAAAAAAATAATCCAAGAAGGGGATTTGATTCTGGTCAAAGGTTCCCAATCGGCCAGAATGGAAAAAGTGGTGGAGAAAATAATGGCTCATCCGGAAGACAAAGAAAACTTGCTGGTCAGGCAGGAAGAAGAGTGGAAAAAACGATAATTTTTGCTATATTACTGAAACGATATTCGGCCCTATCGTCTATCGGTTAGGACACCGCCTTCTCAAGGCGGGAAGCGGAGTTCGATTCTCCGTAGGGTCAAAAATTGCGCAAAGCGGGTAAACTGCTTTACCCGCAAGCAATTTTTTAAGGCGCAGGCATATTTTTCAGCAGAAAAATAGCCGAGCCGGGGCCGCAAGTACTTACATTTTTTGTGATTTTAAGAAACAAAAAATTTAGTAACTTGTGACCAAAAAAACAGAGTAAAAATGTTATCCCATGTGTGATACAATAACGGTAATGATGAAAATCAAAGACTTGCCGAAAATTGATTTGAGGACAATTATAAATATGCTAGTATTAAGATGTATGAAAAACAAAGATCGTTTTGTTAAAGTATACTCTAACCTGCCTATAAATCTTCGAAACGAAATTATTTTGGTATTGTCTGATAAAGGCCCAATCACATGGAATGTTGCATTTTTGGAAATAAATAATGAAACTGAATTAGGTCAAATTATTATTGACAGATTGATTGAACTAAAAATAATTTAAAATTTTATGGATTTTGATAAAAATAAAAATGCTGATGCAAAAAATCCTATTCAGTATGACGATAATGTAAAAGATTTAGTTGTCGCTCGTTTGGAAACATTGCCTTCCGGCGTTGTGATTTCAATCGGGTCAGGCAAAGAGCTGACAAAGAATGAAGCGATACAATCCGTTAAAGAGGGAAACGAAACAGGACAAAAAATGATGGAAATTGAAATGTCATTTTTGCAAGGATTAAAAGACGGCATACTTTATGACGAAGCGTTTGCTTTTAACTAGACCTGATCATGATTATGCGACCCGTTACCTGTCCGCTTGGGCGGAAAAATTTTTTGATTTAGCAAAAAAGAAAGGCTGTTCAATTATTGATTTGCGCCGCGAACGGGCAAATTTTAAAGAAGTTGAAAGTGTTTTGCAAAAAAGAAAACCGTGTTTTGTAATTATAAATGGACACGGGGATGATGATTTAGTAACCGGTTACAAGAACGAAATGCTCTTAAGAGCCGGATTTAACTCATCGTTATTGCAAGGAAAAATTACTTATGCCATATCGTGCCGATCAGCACGCGTGCTTGGCGAGGAAGCGGGGCAATATGAGAATACGGCGTATATTGGCTATAAAGATGATTTTATTTTGATTTATCTTGAAGAGTGTCGCACTCGTCCCGCCGAGGATAAATTGGCTGGACTTTTTCTTGATCCGTCCAATCTTGTTGCGAGTTCTCTTTTGAAAGGACACACGGCAGGGAAATCAGTATTAAGAGCTCGTCAAGAATTTTTCAGAAATATTCAAAAATTACTTACAAGCAAAACTAAAACCGAAGACTCCTCCATTCTTAGGTACCTACTTTGGGATATGAAGAATTTAACGCTTTGCGGGAACGGAGATAAAAAAATATAACAAAAAATGTTAGGAAAATTAAGGTATATTTGCTATCGCTGGCAAACTGTAATTTATAAAAAGCGAAAAATAAATCTAAGCATAATAACTGGTTTTATAATGAAATTTAAAGTGTTATGATGTGAATATGAATTGATGAAATAAATTATGGATACCAAATAAATTTACTCATAAATGGTCTCCTTGCCCTTCTTGGTGTTGATATTGAGGAATTGATTAAATAATTATGAAAAAAAGTTTAGACAAAGTATCGGTGCAAAATATACTACTTCTCGACATTGCAAAACTGAAAAAAGATTTATGAAAAAAGGATTCATAGTGGAATTTGGTTCCGGTCAATCAAGAGCTGACATTATTAAAAGAAGAGGGGTTTGGAAAGGGTTACGGATTCGCAATAAATCTTAAGAAGTGTAAAAATCACACAGGGAAGTATAATCATCCATCTCGCGGAGAAATTTTTGGGGACTTCTGTTATTTTGATTTTATTGTTGCCGTCTCACTATCGGATAATCTTAACTTATAGGTGTAGGAGTAACTGTAAATATGGTCTGGAAACCAAATAATCCAATTTGTTCTGATGACCACGTTGATTGGGATTTTGCTGTAACTGCTTTGAGCCAACACTTTAAAGATTTATCTAAAAATGATTCAAACATAGATTTCGGACCAGCAGAAATAGAACGACATTTTGCAGAAAATTGTGAAGAAGATTTAAAAATCTATGATAAATATATGGCTGCGTGGGCAAAAGAATATTTTAATAATAAAATCCAAATATTACCTAACAGAATTTTCAGGATGTGCAAAATATATGTTCAATCCTAAAACCGAAAAGATTGATAGTGAGATTTTTTATTTAATGAAAGAAAAGAAGTATGAGGAAGTAATAGCCTTAATTGTCATCAAGCAATAATGGAATCTGTTCATGCTTTTATTGTAACTCCTGATGACAATGGAAATAATAAATCTGAAAAAGAATTCGAGCAAATGATACAATTACATCACCACTTCGCTCTTAAAAAATAAGAGCTTCGCGGTGCAAGCATAAAATTTGACATCTCACAAATTTTATGCTACCTTTAAAGCAGAACTTTATTTCTTTAGACCTTTTAAAAAAGGAGAAACTATGACTACTTTGCAAAAATGTCCGGTGATAGTTATTGATCCAGATGAAGATAGGGCTGAAGAGGTAAGAAAAATGTTGGAAAGATCAATGGAAAAAGTTGCGGTGATAAATACTAAATGTCTGTCTTCGTGTCAGTTTAAAGAAATTAGCGAATTGGTTTGTGATGGCAATTATTTAAAATTATTTTACGGTTGCAGTGAAAATTTTTTTAAAGAAACTATTGAAAGTTTAAGTTTAAAGAGTGGAGAGTTGAAATACATTGGCTGGAAGTTGGATATTTCCAAAATAGTGATTTGTTTTTGGAATCATAACTGGTGTCGTTAATTTTTTGAACGCGGAGAAAAAAAATGGGTAGTGTTTTAAAATTAAACACTACCCAAACAATTTTTAAACCAGATATTTTTAAATCCTTATTATTTCCGCCATCCTTAATGCCGGCAGAATTAAATAAGGATTGTTTGCCCATACGCAACTGCACAGATCATTACTTTTTAGGAACCGCACAAGGTCATCGCCATTATAATTTTCAAACAATTTTCCGTAAAACACTAGCAGGTTTTTCTTTTGATCAAGTTTAAACATTTTTATTTCATCTAGAATCTCCGGATGTTCGTTAAAACAAAAGATATTAATGCAAGTAAGGCAGCAAAGATTTGGCTTAAAATCAAAATCAAAGCCTTGTGTTATTTTTTTGATATTTGACAGATTTTCTTCAAAATCATAATAGATTATTCTCATTGGCTAGCTCCTTTTCTATAAAAAATTGTAAAAGACTATATAAAAACTATCTGCTTAAATTCAAGCATATTTGCATTATCTTGTAAACATTTCTTGTTTTTGATTAATTTTGTTATCATATATGCAAATGTCCATCAATGTCGTTAAAATTTTCGGCTTGTCCGCTTTCGCCTTTTTCATCGGAGTTGTTTTGACTCCGCTTTTGACTCGCTATCTTTACAAGTACAAAATGTGGAAAAAAAGCATCCGGACAAAAACTTTCTCCGGCGACGACGCGCCCATCACTTCCGAGTTGTATAAAGACAAAGACATCGGCACGCCGAGAATGGGGGGAATTCTGATCTGGGTCAGCGTTCTTATAATCACCCTTATTTTTTACGGTCTATCCAAATTTTTTCCTTCCGACTTGAATCAAAAACTTAACTTTTTAAGCCGAAATCAGACTTGGGTGCCGATTTTCGGCCTGATTGCTGGATCGCTCATCGGTTTGGCCGATGATTTGTTTGTCGTGTTCGGAAGGGGAAAATATAACGGCGGAGGAATAAGTTTCGCCAAAAGAATAGGGCTGGTCGTTCTAATGGGCTTGGTTGGCGCGTTTTGGTTTTATTATAAACTAGGGATGGACGGCGTTTATATCCCGTTTTTGGGAGAAATTGTTTTGGGAATATTTTTTATTCCATTTTTTATTTTCGTGATGACGGCAATTTTCACCGGCGGAGTGATAGACGGTTTGGACGGACTTTCCGGCGGAATTTTTGCCGCTATCTTCGCGGCTTACGGCGGGATAGCTTATTTCCAAAATCAGATAGACTTGGCGGCTTTTTGCGGGATAATGATGGGAGGGATATTGGCTTTCTTGTGGTTCAATATTCCGCCGGCCAGATTTTATATGGGCGAGACGGGAATCCTGGGCTTGACGACAGCCTTGACGGCTGTGGCGTTTCTTACCGACACCGTGGCGGTTTTGCCGATCATCGCTTTTCCGCTGTTTGCCGCTTCCGGCTCTTCCGTTTTGCAGATATTTTCCAAAAAATATTTGGGCCGGAAAATTTTCAAGGCGGCTCCGATCCATCATCATTTTCAGGCTTTGGGTTGGCCGGACTGCAAGGTGGTGATGCGTTTTTGGGTCATCAGCATCGTGCTGGCGATGATTGGAATGGTTATCGCGCTCGGCGGCAAAATTCCCTAGATTTTAGACCTGCCTGCCGGCAGGAAGGTTTTATTTTTTATATTTAATTTAAATTTGTGTCCCATTATTCAACAATAATTAAAAACGGATTGGTTTTTGACGGCAAAGGCAACAAGCCCATAAAAGCCGACATCGGCTTGGAGGACAATGAGATAAAAAAAATAGGCGACTTGCGGACGGAAGCCGCTTATAACATCGTTGACGCGACTGGAAAATGCGTAACGCCAGGCTTTATAGACATAACCAATCATTCCGACACCCATTGGACGATTTTTTCTTTTCCGCGCCAGGAAAGTTTGGTCAGCCAAGGAATTACCACAATCATCGGCGGTAATTGCGGTTCTTCTCTGGCGCCGTTTTTGGGGGAATCTTCGGCCAGGGAAATAGGGCGATGGGCGGACACTTCAAAAATCAATATCAACTGGCAGACAATGGGAGAATTTCTGGCGGAAATGGACAGGCATAAATTGGGATTGAACTTCGGAACGTTGGTTGGATTAAACACTATAAGGCGATCCATTGTCGCCGACAGGCAAAAAATAGCCAAGATTAAAATGTTGCTCAAATCATCTTTAGACCAAGGAGCATTTGGGCTTTCTGCTAATTTTGGCCTAATCGATCTGGGCTTTTTTTCCGATGAAGAAATGTCGGATATTTTCAAAGTTCTTCAACCTTATGACGCTATCGTCAAAAACCACCTGGAAGACGAGGGTCAGAATATTTTGCCGGCCATTTCCAGATTGATCGGGGCGGCCAGAAATTCAAAAACAAGAATGCATATTTCACATTTCAAATCTTTGGGACGAAGTTCCTGGAATTATTTTTCCAAAGCTTTGGAAATGGCGGAAACAGCCAGAAAAGAAGGGATTAAAATAACTTACGATTTCTTTCCGTACACCAAGACCGGATCAAGTCTTTTCGCGGCTCTTCCGTCGTGGTTCAAGAAATACTCTCCGGAAGAAGCCCTACTCATTTTGTCTTCTCCCGATGACAAAAGACGCCGAGATTTAAAAGACCATCTTAAAAAAATGACTTTGCATTACGACAAAATAACAGTCGCTTCCGCCACATCCGGTCTGAGTATTCCAGGCAAAACAATCGGACAAATTGGCGCTGAATCCGATCGGGACGGGGAAGAGGTTATTTTGAATCTTTTGAAAGTCAATGATTTAAGGGTCTCCATATTCAATGAAGTGATATCGGAATTTAATCTTGAACTTATAGCCAAAGACAAATTTTCCGCTGTTTCTTCCGACGGGGTCGGTTACGATTTTTCCTCTAAAAAAACAAATGACCTGCCTCATCCGAGATCGTTCGGAGCGTTTCCGCGCGCCATCAGTCAATTAGTCAAAAAGAAAGGAATAATGCCTTTGGAAACAATGATTTTCAAAATGACCGGCCTGCCCGCTCAAATTTTGGGGATAAAAGACAGGGGAATGATAGAAAAAAAATGGAAAGCCGATTTGGTCGTATTTGACCCGGAAACAATCGCGGACGTCGCTACTTACGAAAGCCCGTTTGCGTCTTCTTCCGGCATCCAATATGTTTTTGTGAACGGACAAGCGGTTGTAAGCTCGGGCAAAACTACGGGATTATTTCCCGGCAAAGCGTTAAGAAAATAATGAAAAAAAAACACGGCTTGGATAATGTTTTTTTTGGGACGATTTTTATTTTTTTGTTGATCGGGTTCTTTATTCTTGCCTCGGCTTCAATGGGACTTTTGGTTAAAACGGCGGGAGCGGATTTTTATTCCATAATATTTCAGCAAATTATCTACGGCCTTATCGGTTGTGTCGGCCTTTATTTTTTTACTTTTAAAATTGATTATAAGATATTGCGAAAATTCGCTTTATTGTTGTTTATCTTCGGTTTGATTATCGCCTCTTCGGTTTTTTTGCCAAAAATCGGTTTCAGCCACGGCGGAGCCAGCCGATGGATAAGCGTCGGTCCGTTTTTCTTCCAGCCGTCGGAATTTTTGAAGTTGGGGATTATCATTTATATCGCGGCCTGGATTTCTTCCCGTAAAAGAAGTATCGCCGATTTTAAAACCGGCTTTTTGCCTTTTGCCGGAATCTTGGCGTCGGCTGGATTTCTTTTGGTTTTGCAAAAAGATATGGGCACCTTGGGAGTTATAATGATAACCTGCGCGACTTTGTTTTTTTTGGGAGGCGGGAAAATCAGACATTTGATGGTCGGCCTGGCGATTATTGGAATCGTTTTTTCCTCTTTGATATACTTTGAGCCGTACCGGATGAAACGTATAACGGTTTTTCTTAATCCTTCTTACGACCCGCAAGGCGCCAGTTATCAGTTAAAGCAATCGCTTATCGCGATAGGCGCGGGGGGTATAATGGGAAAAGGTTTCGGCATGAGCGCGCAAAAATTCACTTATCTGCCCGAACCGGTCAGTGATTCTGTTTTTGCCGTGTTCGCCGAAGAGTTTGGATTCGTCGGCAGTTTGTTTTTGCTCTGTTTGTTTTTATTTTTCTTATACAAAGGATTTTCCATATCCATCAGAGCGCCGGACGACTTCGGTAGACTTCTGGGGGCTGGAATTGTTATAATGATAGTTGTTCAATCGTTTATCAATATAGCCGCGATGGCGGGGATTTTACCGCTTACCGGAATACCGTTGGTTTTCGTAAGCAAGGGAGGTTCTTCTTTGATAACGACTTTGATTGAAGCGGGTATACTATTGAATATCTCAAAATACAGAAAAATTTAGTTTATGAAAATATTATTGACAGGAGGAGGAACGGGGGGTCATTTTTATCCGCTTATAGCGGTGGCTGATGCTCTTAACGCCGTGGCCGACCAAGAAAAAATCGCCAACCTGGAGCTTGTTTATATGGCGGAACATCCCTACGATAAAAACATTCTCTTGCAAAATGGCATAAAGTTTAAAAAAATTTATTCGGGTAAAATAAGAAGGTACTTCTCCTTCCTTAATATCATTGATGCGGTTAAACTGATTCCCGGAATTGTAAAATCGGTATTGGGAATGTATTTTGACTTTCCCGATGTCGTCTTCAGTAAAGGCGGATACGAAAGTTTTCCGCCGGTTTTAGCCGCCAGGATTTTGGGTATTCCGGTAATGATTCACGAGTCGGATGCTATTCCAGGCAAGGCTAACGCTTGGGCCGGAAAGTTCGCCAAAAGAATCGCCGTGTCTTTTGCCGGTTCGGCCGAATATTTTTCCAAGAATAAAGTGGCCGTCGTCGGTAATCCGATTAGAAAAGAATTCTTCATAAGAGAAGTTTTGGGGGCAAAAGAATATTTCAAGCTGGAAAGCGGAACGCCGACAGTTTTTGTTTTCGGCGGTTCGCAAGGTTCTAGAAACATTAACGACAATCTTCTGGATATTTTGCCCGAACTTTTGCCCGATTATCAGATAATTCACCAATGCGGGGTAAATAATTATGAAGAGTGCAAAGGCCGGGCGGATTTGATTTTAGAAAAATCGCCATTCAAAAGCCGATATAGGCCGTCCTCTTTTTTTGAGTCCAGTAAAATGAGAATGGCTTACGGGGCGGCGGATTTGGTCGTGTCCAGAGCCGGTAGCGGGTCAATTTTTGAAATAGCCGCTTCAGGATTGCCGAGCGTAATCATTCCTCTGGATGGCTCGGCCCAAGAACACCAGCGTGAAAACGCTTACACTTACGCCAAAAGCGGGGCGGCTGCGGTGATAGAAGAACGCAATCTCAAGCCCCATATTTTGAAGTCGGAAATTGACCGCCTTTTTGCCGACAAAGAAGAAATGGCAAATATGTCGGAAGCGGCCAAGCAATTCGCCAAACCGGACGCGGCTGAAAAAATCGCCCGGGAGATTATCAGGTTAGCCATTGAGCATAAATAAAAATCGCCCAACTATCGTAGTGTAGATAGTTGGGTGGGGGAGCAATGTTACCCGTTTGCTTTTTATTGTTGAGGTTTTTTAAAAGGAAAGAAGGTAAAGGCAATAACCGAAAATATAAAGACATTGGCAAGAAAACAAAACAATATCGCAAACCAATCTCTTTTATATTCCAGAAACAATATAATACCCGTTTCTGAATCAATCTTTACTGATTCTGAAATGTGATTTTTATTACAATTGTGTTTATATACACTTTCAATAATAAATTGGGATTTTCGGTAAGGATATTTCCATTATTTTGGCTGTCTAACATTAGACATGACCATTTTTTCAAAAAACAATTTACTTTTTACAGTCAAGCATATTTTAGTCCAACTGTCAATCTTTCTCGGTTTTTCAACAAATAATAAAATGGCGCTGAAAAAATGCTGGAGCATAAAATCAGCGCCTTTTTTATTGTTTAAATTTATTCTTTAAAATCGTTTTTTAACCATTATTTAAGGCCATATTATCACTTTTGACGCTATCGCATTTTTTTGATAATAATAGTGATTTAAAATGAATGTTGGCGGTATAATGCGATCTTATGCTATAATTAACGAACGATATGAAAATATTAAAAAACATATTTAAATTTTTTGACAAAACGGAAGACAAAACGAGGTCAAAACTGAGCAAATATCCGGTGCTTTACGCCACCATCGGCGCGGTGGGGCTGGTGCTTTTGTGGCGGGGTGTCTGGATGGTAGCGGATTCGCTTTCCGTTTTTGACAACAATCCTTTTGACAAAGCGTATTTTATTGACGGATCTATCTCAATAGGCGCCAGCGTGGTGATACTTTTAGTTTCCGGATTGTTCGTTTCGTTTTTTATCGGCGACCGGATTATTTTGTCCGGACTGAAAAAAGAAAAGAAAATGGAAGAAAAAACCAAGGATGAATTGGATGCGGAAATGAACGTGGTGAACAAAATAGAAGAAAAAATAGAAAAAATAGAAGAAAATATAGAAAAAATAAAAGAATCTCTCTCCGGCGGCGCCTGCCATCCAGAACCAGAAAATAAAACCAGCCAAAACAAAAACACGGATGTTTTTAATTAAAATTTATCCATAATTACGAAAACAGAAAGTATAATTTTATAATATAAAACAAAATAATGGAAAAGCTAAACAAACTTTCATTACCTGCCGTTATTTTAATAGCGAGTCTCTTTTTTAGGGGGCTTTTTCTATGCAAGTCAAGTAAATAAACAGCGTTCTATTGAGCGACAGCAAGAGATTAAAATTAAGCAGGAAAAACAAGGATAGTTAACAAAAGAGCTTAAAGAGCAACAAGCCAAAGAGAAAGCCGAACAAGCATTAGACACTTGTATAAGCAACCCAGACGACCCCGCTTCTGTTCGTCTTTCTGCAAGGCTTGATTATATTTTTAAAAGACCGAGCGAGTGTTCTTGCCGTTTGCCGAGTTATAATGCAGACAATATAAACAAAACTTTAGCGGAAGATAAAGACGAGTGTTTTAAGAGACACCAGCAATAAAACTACATTTGAATATTATTTGAAAGAAAAGTATTTTAGGCGAGTTGTGGCAATTTACATAATCTGCTATATTAAAATCATGAAAAATCTTTATGTTTTTGGGAAGCTTTTTGCAAAGCCGTCATTTATTGAAGGTATGTCTAGGTTGCTTGACTTGGGCGGAACATTACAAGAGTATAATAGTTCCGAGTCAGAACAAAAAGCCGATATCAAAGAAATTAAAAATGACTGGCGCGCAGTTGGCGACGATTTGAGGTTTTCTGTGTCAAGTTATGAACAAAATTTTGCCAAACAATCAAAATAATTCAAAAAACATGAGGGTAACGGAAGTTTCGCAGTCTTTTTCCGGTCCGCTTCCACCCCCAGAAATTTTACGCAAGTTTGATGAAGTTGTTCCTGGCGCGGCGGAACGAATTATAAAAATGGCAGAAGATCAATCAATACACAGAAAAGAACTTGAGAAAAATTCGCTTGTTGGAGTTTTTATGTATGGCTCAAAAACGCGAAGCGAGGAAAGGAAAGTAAAAAGTTCTAAAGAATAACAAGAAAATTCTGTTTTAAATTTTTTAAGCCCTCTTGCTTGTCAGCAAGAGGGCTTTTTAAATGAATCAATTTTCTCCTCAATGGCGAGAAAAGAAATCTCTCTTATGGTTTCTTCGTTGTAGTCGCTTTTTATTATCAAAAGGACTATTTTAATGTGCTGTTTTTTTATTTTGTTTAAAAATTTATTCGCTCCCGCTTGGGAACTTTTGATTTGAACAAAAATGTCTCCGAAGACGGTGTGGACAACACAATCTATTTTATTTTGGTCTTGCTCTGCTGTGCCTCTTGAAACTCCTTTATACCAATGGGGATTACTGCCGTTTCCATTTTCAAGCGCTCTCATAAATCTTTCTTCCGTTTGAAAACCGCGGCTTCTTTGTATGTTTTCCAATATTTTTAAAACACGATAGTTTGTCTTTACGGGTACTTTATGAGCCCGTCTTAACCAAAATTTTTTAGACCCCATCTCATCTCCTTTTTCTTTGAAAAAAGTTTAAGATATAAAATTTTTAAATAGCCCTGATATTGTTTTAGCATAATTGATTTTAAAAATCCAGAGAAAATGTGTTAGAATAGAAACGATATGGATGAAGCCAAAAAATCAGTCGTTACTCGCTTCGCGCCGTCGCCGACGGGCTTGTTCCATATCGGCTCGGCCAGGACGGCGCTTTTCAATTATTTATACGCCAGAAAACATAATGGCAAGTTTATTTTGCGGGTGGAAGACACGGATAAAACCCGTTCCGAGAAGCAATACGAAGATGACATAACTAGCGGCTTGAAATGGCTCGGTTTGGAGTGGGATGAGTTCCACCGTCAAAGCGAAAGGACGGAAGTTTATAAAAAATATCTGCAAAAACTTTTGGACGAGGACAAAGCGTATTTGGACAGCAAGGCGATAAGGTTTAAAAATCCAAACAAAAAAGTCGTTTTCCACGACCTTATACGCGGCGAAATTTCCACTCAAACCGACGATGTGGGCGACTTTGTCATCGCTAAAGATTTGGACGCGCCATTATTTCATTTTACCGTCGTTGTGGACGATTACGAGATGGGTGTTACTCATATCATAAGAGGAGAGGACCATATCCCCAACACCCCTCGTCATATTCTTTTACAAGAAGCGTTGGGATTTGATGTCCCGAATTACGCTCACTTGCCTTTGATACTGGGCGCCGACCGTTTCAAACTTTCCAAAAGGCACGGGGCGACTTCTTTGAATGAATATAAAAAAATGGGTTATTTGCCGGAAGCGATAATCAACTTCATCGCTTTTATCGGCTGGAATCCGGGCGATGAGAGAGAAATTTTTTCCAAAGACGAGCTGGTAAAAGAATTTTCGCTGGAAAGAATCCAAAAGAGCGCCGGTATCTTCAACCTGGAAAGATTGGACTGGTATAATGGCCAATATATAAGAAAAACGGAAATAAAAAAACTGGCGGAAAATCTTTTGGAATATTTGCCGGAAGATTGGAAAAAACTGGCAGTGGAAAATTTTTCTTACTGGCTGAAAATTACGGAGCTGGAAAAAAACAGAATCGCGAAACTGGCCGATATAAAAGAGGGGATAGGTTATTTTTTCAACGAGCCAGAATATGTCAAAGAAATGTTGTTGTGGAAACCTGCCCGTCCGTCAGGCGGGAAGGAAACTGGTCTTGAAAATACTAAAAAACATTTGGAAGAAGTTGTCAAGTTTTTGAATGGACTGAACGAAAGTGAATTTATTTCCGATAAAATCAAAGAAGTAATTTGGAATTACGCCGAGAAAGAGGGCAAGGGAAATGTCCTTTGGCCGATGCGCGCCGCTTTGACTGGCCTGGACAAATCGCCGGACCCGTTTGCCGTGGCGGAAGTTCTAGGCAAAGACAAAACAATTAAAAGGTTAAAATATGCCATTGAGAAAATTTAAAATCCGCCACTTGGCGGTTAAACCGCCAAGTGGCGGATTAACCGCCAAACTTGCGCTTTTGGCCATTTGGGCTATTTGCTTTTGGTCATTTGCCAATTTGACTCAAGCTTCAACAATAGACGATTTAAATAAAAACATAGAAAAAACAAAAAGCCTGATGAAGCAAAATCAGGAAGAAATAGAAAAATATCAAAAAGAAATAGAAAATACAGGCAAAGAAACCGCGACCCTGAAAAGCAAGATAAAAAATCTTGAAGCTACCGGCAAAAAATTGGCGGCGGACATAAAACTTACCCAAAATCAAATTCAGTCGGCCAAACTCAACATAGAAAAATTAAATCTTCAAATAGGTTTAAAAGCCGAAGGTATAATCGAGAAAAAAAATTCTTTAGGGGAGTTTGTCCGAGCCATAAATGAAGCCGAATCGGCCAACGTTTTGGAAATAATCATTTCCGAAGATGTTTTTTCCGATTTTTTTTCCAATATAGACGCGATGGATAATTTCCAGAAAGAAATAAAGTCAAATCTGATCGGCTTGAAGGAAGACAAGGCTGATTTGGAAGAAAAAAAGAAGGAAAGGGAAGTTTACAAAAAAAATACGGAAAAGTTGAACGGCCAGTATGTGGATCAAAAAGAATTAGTTGATATAAACAAAACCAAGACAAACAAAGTTCTCGGCGAAACCAAAAATAAAGAGGCGGTTTATAAAAATCTTTTAGCGGACAGAATCGCCAAACAGAAAGCGTTTGAAGATGAAATAAGAGAGTTTGAAGACCAAATCCGGCTGGAAATAGACCCCAGCGCTTTGCCCAAATCCGGTTCAGGCGTATTAAAATGGCCGCTTGCCAGCGTGAAAATAACCCAATACTTCGGCAATACGGCATATGCGACGGCTAATCCGATCATTTACAACGGAGGCGGGCATCCTGGCGTAGATTTCAGAGCGTCCATAGGAACGAGGGTTATGGCCTCCAAGGAGGGTGTGGTGACGGGCGTAGGCAACACCGACCAGTCTTGCAACGGGGTTTCTTACGGCAAATGGGCGCTTATAAAACATACTAATAATTTATCCACTTTATACGCTCATCTTTCCATTATTAAGGTGTCCGGCGGCCAGCAGGTTGAAACAGGCCAACTTGTCGGTTATAGTGGAGACACGGGATATGCCGATGGTCCGCACTTGCATTTTGAAGTCTATGCCAGCGAAGGGGTGGAGGTTAAGTATTATAAAAGCAAAATTTGCGGCACTAACATGCTTAGACCAATGAAGATAAAAAATAACGCTTTATTAAATCCATTATCATATTTATAATGAATAAATGAAAACAAACAAAGGTTTTATCAAGATAATAATCATAATAATAATTGCGCTGTTTATTTTAAGCTCGTTTAATATAAAAGTGGAATCGATTTTCAAAAGCGCAGTCTTCAAAGAAAATATTTCTTATATTTGGGGTCTTATAATGACGGCTATTAAGTTTGTAAAAGGCCTCTTGTAATTTTAATTTGACGGCGGGGTAGTGGTTGTCGTGCCACAAGGGCACTTCCGAAAATATAGTCGTGAGTACACTTCTTATTTTCTAGGTCGCAAAAGGTATATTGTGCGACACGATGGATATAAAATTGTGGGGGCTTCTTATAACTACTAGAAGCCCCCTGTTTACCACACTGTTACTGTCTCCTTTGTTGTCGGGTGTGCGCTTTTATTCTTTTTGCTTTTTGTCTCTCTCCTCTTTTTTGGGCGTGTGTCATTTGCTGTGACATAAACTCTCCTATCTATTTTTAAAAAATAAATAAAAAAGAAAAAAGCTACAACATCAGGCATCCTCCCGTGCCATTAAAAAAACCTTAGATATAAAGTGCAATTGCCATTATTGATATTATCACATATCATTAAATTAAACAAATGCGAATGTCCTATTCCAGCATAGAATGCTTCAGAAACTGTCCGCTGAAGTATAAGTATCAAAATATAGACAAAATCAAAGCGCCAAAAAATATAGACGCCTTGTTTGGCTCGTCCATACATAACTCCTTGAAGTTTATGTTCCAAAGGGGGCCGCTATACCCCACTCTGGATCAGATTATAGATTTTTTCCGAACCGTTTGGGAACAGAAAAAACTGCCGATGGACGCCGAAGCCCTGGACTCCTCGGCGGAAACCGTTTACTACAAAGAAGGTATTTCTCTTTTGGAAAAATTTTACAAAAACAATCCCCCTTGGAATTACAATGTGGTGGATATGGAGTCCCGGTTTGAATTTGAGATTGACGACCCCAAAACCGGCGAAAAGCACACCTTGTCCGGAATAATGGACCGGATAGACAAGAACGCCGACGGTGGTTTTGAGATTATAGATTATAAGACGAAACGGAAAATGCCCGGCCAGAAAGAGATAGACAACGACTTGCAGATGTCCATCTACCAGCTCGGCTTGGTGAAAAAGTGGCCGCATATAGACGCGAGCAAGATAAAATTAAGCTTTTATTTCTTAAAGCACGGCGAGAAAATTTCCACCGTTCGGACAAAAGAACAAGTGGAAGAAACCCGAAATTTTATCCTAGAAACCATCAGAGATATCAACGAAAAAATAAAAGACGGCAATAACTTCCCTCCCACCCCGTCGCCTTTGTGCGATTGGTGCGAATACAGGCAAATGTGCCCGATGTGGAAACACCTTTATAGAAAACAAAACGAAAAAGATAAAATCAAGAATCAGGAAGAGCTTAATCGGATAATCGGCGAGTATTTCCGGCTGAAAGACCAGAACAGCCAAAACAGCGACCGCTTGGACGAACTCAAAACTTTTGTCTACGGCTTTATGGACGAGCAGAAAGTGGAAAGGGTTTTCGGCGAAGAAGGTTATCTCACCAGAACGATAAAAGAAAAAAATGTTTATGATTTGGAAAAAATCAAAGATATTTTGAAGCCTGTCGGCAAATGGGACGAAATTCTTGAGCCGGACGAGAAAAAATTGGACAAGATACTCCCCTCTTTATCCGACGAACTGAAAGAAAAAATCCTCTCTTTTTCCGAAAAGAAAAAAACCGTAACTCTAAATATGAAAAAGAAAATCAGCCTTGATGACGAGGAAGAAGGAAAATAATGAATGTTTGATATTATTCAAGATCGTCTTTTCCGCCTTTTAATTTCAGCTTGGCGCGCTTGAACCTCGCTCATTCCGAAATGATGAGCGATTTCGTGCCAAACGGTGTTTTTTACTATTTCTTTCAAATCTTTTTCATCGCGCGCTCCTTCTATAATCGGCTTTCGGAAAATAGTTATCTTGTCGGGAAGCACCGCATTGTAATTTGATCCCCTTCTTGTCTGAGACACGCCTTCATATAAGCCTAACAGCGTCCAGCCGGAGTGAATGTTTAATTTCTTTTTCTTGGCCGGTGTCGGTTCGTCTTCAATCACAATCGCCACATTGTCCAATTTCCGCAAAAACTTTTCCGGAATAGCGCTTATCCCCTCTTTGACCAATTTTTCAAAATCTGCCCTATTCAAATTTTCCATAATTATCCTTATTTTTCAACATATTTTTTAGTTATTCACAATTTACTTATTGTTTTTTATCATATAATTGCTAGTATACATGCATACCTGCCCGAGGTTAATTCGGGAGAACTATCCACAAAGACCTGACCTAGTCAGGTCTTTGTTTTGTTATTTTGGCAACATGTTTCTTGATATTTTGAGCATTGATAATTAAATTAGCCGATTCCCTTAATTTGGCAAGTATAAATCCTCCTTTTACAATAATAATTTTCTTGCCTTTCTTTTTTAAAAAATTATTTAAATAAACAAAATCAGCATCACCTGAAAAAATACAAAAAGTGTCGTAATGCCCCAACATTTTTATGGCATCTACTGATATCTCCACATCAAAATTAGATTTTCTAATTTCTATATAGTTTTTACCGTCATTATCCGTTGCAATATATTTTGCGGGCACTTGTTCATTCGGCTCAAAATAGTGTTTAATTTTTTGTAGATCTTTTGTTTGGACATCTCGTTTACTGAATATCTTCCTCATTACATAAGTAAAACTAAGCGAGCCCGCATTTTTAGGATCTTCGCCGTAATATATTCTGACTCTTTCACTAAAAGCATCCGCGAATGATTTAAGTTTTTTAAGGTCTATTGAAATTTTATCATTGTCAGCAAGTAATTTGTTATTCCAGTCTTGATTATCATTTTCAAACCACTTATTTACATTAGAAAAATCTACAAAGGAAAAAATTCTTCCATACTCCTCCATAATCCCGAGTTCATCACGAATAAATTTCTTTTTTAAATCATGCAAATCCATAAAAATCTCTCTTATTTTCAATTATAACACAAAAACTTTTCCGGAATCTCCCTTATCCCCTCTCTGACCAATTTTTCAAAATCTTTTTTATGGGTTTTCGTGTTCATGGCTCTTTTTCAATTATACCACAAAAATTTTTTCTTTATCCGCCAAACGCCTTATTTAATATCCCCTTTTCCAGCAGTTTCAATTCTTTTTCAGAGGCGGATTGCTTGCCCTTCCGTAGCTTTCGCGAAGGCGGGGAGGAATTGGATTTTCCTGACTTTTTCCGACTTGACTGCCGAAGAGGCAGGGAGAGAATCAAGGTATCTTAACTTAACAACTGCCTTTCAAACACTTCCTCAAATTTTTCTCGCAACGCATTATTGACTTGCCCCTCGTTAAAGAAAGGCAAACCGATCAAACGGAAATCCTTATTTTCTAACTTCAAATCAACAGTATGATTTTTCTCAATTTCAATCAAGAGTTTCTGCTTCCAACTCTCCTTTGATTGCTCAAAAGTATTTTGCGCGTCCAGAAATTGATCGCCTTTCGGCTCAACAAAAATTTGATACATAACTTCTTGCTTTGTTTTCTTATCGGTCAAAAACAAAACAAAATCAGGATAAAATGGCTCGCCATCCCCAAAATTATAAATTTTGAAAAACTGCTCATTGCGAAGCAGGGCAATGTCTTGATATTTTTTCTTTAATTTTGTTACTGCTTCATCAATAAAGCGCAAAAATGATTCTTCTTCGCTTGTTCCCCAAATTTCATTTTGAGCCAACCATTCACGAGTGGTAAAATCAAAATCACGCATATTTTGCGCTCGCGGACTTTCGCTGTCCAACTGCAACACTTTATCGTTTTCAAAGATTTTTTGGATCAAATGAGCCTTAAATTCCTTTGTTCCGTAGTATTCTTTTCTCTCTTTACCGGCAATTTCCAAAACTTTATCAATTACAAATCCAGCAATGTCCAGTTTTTCAACTTGCAAAAGATTTTCCATTTGTTCGCTTGTGCCTTTCACCTTGATTTTGATTCCGCCAAGATATTTTTCATTTGAAATAAAGTCGCTTATTGATTCAATATTTCCAAATATCTTCTTTAAATCATCAAATCGTCCAGCTGGCATTTTCGCCAAAGCGGTGCGGACAATATGCTTTCCCAAATCAACAATTTTATAATCCCGAATTTCTATTTTCACCTTTACTCCGACACCAACGCCCGCAACAAATAAATCTTTTTCTATTGCTTCTCGTGTTGGTAATTGAAAAATATTTATTTCTGCATTGTGATCAAATTCCGCTTTGGCGTCCGAAAGCGCAAAAACATCCTTTCCCAAATTCTCCTTGCGAGAATTTAAGAAGATATAACCTTTCTTCCAAAAATCGCTGTTTTTAAAATCACTTTTGATCTTAATTTCTATTTTTATTGTTCGCTCCGGCACTATTCCATCTTTTACCAAAACCTTTGTTAGCTCACTGATATAGTCCGGATTATGCATTGAGTGATAATATAATTGCTCCAAAATCCGCAACTCATTTTCTTGATCATTATCAAATTTTCTACTGTAGGCATCTGTAAATTCGCCTATTGTAAAAGGACAATAGCGCGCGCCTCTGCCAATTAATTGCGCTTCCTGCACAGTTGTCTTTCCTGGTTTTCTTTCTTTTCCTTTTTTAGATTTATATTCGCTTCTTGTATCATAAAGCCGAACAATATCAAAAAGATTCAAAACATCCCAACCTTCATTTAATTTTTCAGTCGCAAAAATGGCGCGAATTTCATTGTTTTGGTCTTCCAAAGAATTAAGCAGTATTTGCTTTTGTTCTAAATCTTTATCTTCATCAACCGTCAAACACTTTTCTGGCGCAAAATCGCTTTTAATTTCTGACACTAAATCAGCCAAGGTTATTTTTTGCTCATTGAAAAATTGAAAGGCTTTTTGCAATGTTACATCTTTAATAACAGCTTGCTGTTTTAAGTGTTTTTCACCGAGTTCAGAAATAAGTTTATGAAACGCTTCTTTGAAAATGCTTGAAACGACGATCTGCGGATTGTGTTCTTTTGATATTCCTTCTTTAGGAATACTTACTCGGTTGGCTTTAAACATCACCACCGGCTTTAAAGCGATTTTATACTTCTCGGCTACTTTACGGCGATATTGCGAAATAATCACCGCCGAAAGGACGCGTTCCATAATCGGCGCGTTAATTTGCAATGTCCGCACATCTTTTGAAAATCCGTCTAAACGATATTCCTTGAGATCATAGCGGTAAATCGCTTTATCTTTGTATTTTTCCAAAATTTCCGGATATTCCTGTTCCAAACGAGCCGTTGCCGTAAATTCTAAAAGCGCATTTTCCTTTTGGCTATTGGCATTCAATATCCGCATCACTGTATTTTCCCAATTTCTTCTGTCTTCTTCTTCGGTTTGCGTATGTCTATTGTTTGTTTCCGCCGACAAGTTATGCGCCTCGTCAGCAATTAAAACAATTTTTTTATCGTCAAAATCTTCATATGTTAAAACATTTTCGCGCGCAAAATTAAAGCGAGAATGCAAAAGCGCGGTGGTAGAAAAAATAATGTTTATATCATCATTATTTACACCTTCAAAATTATCCACTTCTTTGATTTTTATCTCCTGCCCGCCCAGCGTGATTTTATCGGCAAACAAATACTTTTTTGAATTTGGATCAAGAAAATTGGCTTTGGTCTTTTGAATAATGTTCCCCAGGCGAGTAAAGAAGATAAAATTGCGGTAGCCCTTTTGATAAAAATACAAAAGATTAGCGGCCATAATCAGCGTTTTACCCGAACCGGTCGCCATATTAAACATCAAATGAATCGGCTTTTGCTTTTGGTGGTATTCTTCACAGTAATAATAAAATCGTCCCAGTGCTTCTTTTTGGTATTCACGCACAGAAAAAGCTGGATTGAGATTTTTCAAAACCTCCGGTTTTTCTAGTGCTTTGTTTTTGAAAACATCAGCTCCGGAAAAGTTTTTATGTGAATTAAATTCGTCGTAAAGCATAGTTAAATTTTATGAACTGATCTGTTGTATTTTAGCGAATACGACTTATATCCTTCAGCGATTTCAAAATTTTCGCTCAATATTTCCAAATTTTGTATTTTATCTAAAAGAAAATTCCTCCAATCTGGTAGATCGCCAGATTGACTATATCCATCGAACTGATAAGCATCCACGTTTTTATTTCCGGCAGTGCTCATATAAATAGCATGTGGAGCTGCTCGTCTTATTGGCTGGTTTTCATAATTAAAATTTACCAACCTTCTATCATTTATCGCTTCAATTAAAATTTCTTGATTGTTCATAATGACTTAGTTTTTGGGATAAAACAATTACCAATCAGGTCACCGCAATCTTTATATACTTTTATTTCTGTTAGGGGTATTTTAAATTTATCACTTAGAAAATTTATTATTTGGTCTCCTTTTTCTTTGTTCTTAATTGTAATATGTATTTCAGATATTTTATTTTGAAAGTTAATATTATTTAAGTTAATTTCTAAACCGCCCCCTAGCCCCAAAATATATAAAAACATTTTTTGAGCAAGATTATAGGTAGCAATATTATGCCTTTTACTCTCATAGCACGAAACGGTATCTATAAATGCTTTATTATTGCTCTTGATTGTTTCCGCTTCTTTGTGTATATAGGGAGAATTATATTCTGATGGGAAATAACCATACGGATAAAGACAACTAATTTCTACTTTAGATAATATACCTAGTCTATCTTTAAAATTAAATAATTTATATTTCGTTGGCAAATAATCAAAATTAAGAAAATTTTTATCCAGAACATTATCATAATTATAATTTACGAAAGCTATATTATTCTCTAGCCCCATGTTCTTGTTGTCTTTAATTATTTCGTTTAATTGTCGTATCCATCCTGTTCCATTTTCTCTATATACTTCTTCGAAAACATCTTTGATTATTTTAAAAATCTCATCTTCTATTTCGTGTCCATTGTTATGATAATCTTTCGATACTGACTCCAGCATTATGCATTCATCTATTGTTTTATATTTTCCATCCTCACCTATTTTGTTTAGCCAATCTAATATTTCCTTTCTATACTTATATTGATCATTTTTATCGTTTTCAATTTTAGTTTTTATTAAATTGTCTAATTCCTTCCACGTTGGTAAGCCATAATCAACAGAGGCACCGGCACCTAATATAAAAATATGTCTTATGTTACTACTTAGGGCAAAATTCATAATTTTTATTTATAAAACTCTTTATTTAATTTCATATCTTCCTTACTCACTCCGTATTCTTTATCCTCAATTTCGCTTAAATTGACATAAAGTTGATTTTTGTCCAAGCATTCAATCAAAAATTTCTTTTGATCGGCAATACTCAAATTAGCAAAATCTTTTACATTCGTGTCAATCGTTTTCGGCTCTACTTTGTAGCTCAAAAATGCGGTTTTTTTCATTTCGTCCCAAAGTTTTGCTAGCTCTTTTCCGGTTTTTGCTTTTTCAATTTTTTCTATCCATTCCTCGTTCCATTTGGCGAGTTCCATATATACAAAATCCCCGCCCCCTTTCCAATCTACATCTTTTGAAATACCAACACCTTCGCCCTTTATAACTTCTTTTAATCTTGCTATGGCTGTATTTTCTATATATTCCATTTGCTCGATACCGATATATTGTCTATTTATTTTGTGCGCAACAGCGCAAGTCGTTCCTGTGCCAATATGATAATCAAGAACAATATCGCCTTCATTTGTAGAAACCTCAATTATTCTTTGAAGTAGTTTTTCAGATTTTTGTCCTTTAATTTCATCAACTCCAAGCATTTTTGAGACTTTTTCACCGGAATACGAAACTACGGCAATACTGTTTAGCTTGTCATAAACAGACGAATTCCAAGTATCTTCTAATGGATATTTGTCCGGCAAACCAACTTCAGAAACATAAGTAAGAAAATCCTCTCTTTCTTTTTTATTTAATTTCAACTGCTCTAATTTTTCCAGTATTTCCTTTTTGTTGTCTGCGTTAAATCTTTCTGTAAAGTCCTTTTTCGTGTTATATGCCTTATTAAAGACAAAATCATTTGGGTCTTTCGTATAAAACAAAATGGTGTCGTGATTTCTTATATAGTTTTTTGCTATTGTTTTATATCCTGATAACCAACCTATTCTCCAAATAATTTCTCTTTGAAAATTATTTCTGCCAAAAACTTCGTCCATTAAGATTTTTAAATAATGGACTTCGTTATAATCAATATTTACATAGATACTACCGTCATTTGTTAATAATTGTTTTGCCATTTCCAGTCTATTTCTCATAAAAACTAACCATGTGGAATGATCAAAAGAGTCATTATATGCAAAAGTATTATCTGTGTTAAACGGCGGATCAATGTAAATCAATTTCACTTTTCCAGCAAATTCTTTTTTGAGCGAGGCAAGGGCGAGCAGGTTGTTGCCTTTGATAATCAAATTGTCCTTAATTGTGCCTTTTTCATCGCGGTTGAAGCCGTCCAGCTTGTGTTCGCCTTTTTTATCAATTCGTTTGAAATTGGTAAAAACTTTTGCGTCAAGCAAGCGATTGATGTCGTCCGGCGCCAGCGTTTCATTATAAAAAATCTCATCTCTTTTTTGATCTTCTTTGGTCATCCCGCCTTCCAAAACACAATCTTTATATGGCCACACCAAAACAACCTCTTTATTTTCGCTTAAATACTCATCACCAGCAGTTAAACCGATTTTGTTTTTGAAAGCGGTATAAGAATCCGGTAAAAATTGTTTGTTGGACACAAAGCGGATAAACTTTTCTTTATCAAAAATCAGTGTTTTTTCTACTTCAAAAAAGAAGTGTTGTTTTATCGCTTTGTCAGAAAGCAAAAGTCTAATCAACGCCGGATCATTTTTACGCGCCAATTCCTGCGCCTGATTTTTCAGCAATATGCCGTCTTGCGAAGCAAGACGCTCGTCTTTTTTTAATAAATCCGTAAGTTGTTCAAGTATATTTTTCATAGTTTTATTTTACGCCTTTCTATCAATTTATCCACAATTTCCCCTACTTGGACATTCAATGTCCAAGTAGGAAAACTATCACCTAAATTTGCGATAGTAATTATGTGTGATAGTTAAAAATACCGCACCGAGTACAAACGTTCTGCTTACCGCCTTTTCCGCCTTTTAATTTCAGCTTGGCGCGCTTGAACCTCGCTCATTCCGAAATGATGAGCGATTTCGTGCCAAACGGTGTTTTTTACTATTTCTTTCAAATCTTTTTCATCGCGCGCTCCTTCTATAATCGGCTTTCGGAAAATAGTTATCTTGTCGGGAAGCACCGCATTGTAATTTGATCCCCTTCTTGTCTGAGACACGCCTTCATATAAGCCTAACAGCGTCCAGCCGGAGTGAATGTTTAATTTCTTTTTCTTGGCCGGTGTCGGTTCGTCTTCAATCACAATCGCCACATTGTCCAATTTCCGCAAAAACTTTTCCGGAATAGCGCTTATCCCCTCTTTGACCAATTTTTCAAAATCTTTTTTATTCATAATATTTTAAACAATAAAATGTTACCAAAATTATGCTCCAGCTTGAAAACGGTAACATTTTCATTTTACTTCAACCCTTTGCAGTTGGCCGCCGGTTGGTAGCCGGCTTTTTCGGCTTCGGCTTGGGTGGCAAACCAGATGCGATTTTGCTCTTTGATGACATTGGCCGATTCGCACCAGGCGTAATAGTATTTTTTACCGTTTTTTGAAGCGACAAAGATTTTATCGGTTTTTATTTCATTATCGACGTTCGATGTCAATAATGGTTTTGATTCGCTAGTTTCCTCATTTTCTTTCACATTTTCTATCGTTATTGGCGTTTTTTCTTCCCGAATTTTGGACAGCCGTCCCAAGCCGAAGCTGATAACAGCCACTAAAACGATGGCAGCCGTCAAATAAAGCTCGGTATTGTTGGTTTTTACCCATCCGGCGAGGCGCTTGCAAAGCTTTATGATTTCTGATAACATAATTAACATTATATAGTTTTTTTATTTTTTAGAAATTATGGCACATGTAAAAGCTGGAGGCACCAGTAAAAACTTAAGAGATTCCGGTCCCCAATACAGGGGTATTAAGCTTTCCGACGGCCAGAAGGCCAAAGCTGGTTCTATTATCGTCCGCCAAAAAGGGGTTAAGGTTTGGGCCGGGGAAAATGTCCGGATGGGCAAAGACAATACCCTTTTTTCCGTAAAAGAAGGCCTGGTCAAATTCACCGACAAGAGAAAAACGAGATACGACGGCGCGACCAAAAGGGTTACGGTTGCCAGTGTTGTCTAGTTACAAAGCCAAAACATCAAGAACAAACTCTTGATGTTTTGTTTTTATAATATGCGCGCCGATTTCTTTTATCGGTTTTGATATCTCAATAATCTTGGAAGGGATATCCAGATGATGCTGTTCTTTTAGAATCTTGCTTATTTCGTCGGGGTGAATTATGGAGAACAAGTGCCCTTTTTCGTTGGCTTTGGCTTTTATCTGGACTTTCAAGTCTTTGAGGCCTTTGATATTTTTTTCCAAAATGTCTTTTTGCACTTCCCTGTCTTGTTCCAGTTGATTCTTCAATTTCTCGGCGGAAGCTATTGCGGCCGGCGTGGCAACTTGCCCCAATTTGTTGGGCAATAAAAAATTTCTGGCGTAGCCGTCGCTTACATTTTTAACCTCGCCCTTCCGGCCGACGCCGATTATGTCTTGCGATAAAATCACTCTCATAAATTTAATCTTTTTTCTCTAATAATTTTATTTTTTCCAATTATTGACTACTTCCACCGCTTTTTCCATTTGAGGGTCGTTTTCCAGCTCTAGGTCTTTTTTGGTTATCTCCACCTTGAAATCCGGCTCCAGCCCTTGGTCGGAGATAGAAACACCGTTGGGAGTCAGCCATTTGGCGATGGTGATTTTCAGCGAAGTTTGGGGGGTAATTTCCACGAGCTCCTGCACCGAACCTTTGCCGAAAGTCTTTGTCCCCACCAGTTTGGCAATATTATGCTCCTTCAAAGCTCCGGCCATAATTTCGGAAGCGGAGGCACTACCCTCGTTGACCAAAATCGCCAAAGGAAGATTATTGAAAATGTTGTAACCTTTGCTTCTGAACACATTTTCTTCTCCGTTGCCGAATTTTTCCCGCACCACCGTTTTACCCATCGGCAAAAACCAACTGGAG
>Ga0209343_10001406_pt1 | contig 32399 bp, 24 predicted proteins | sample RifCSPlowO2_02_FD_184026 | JGI IMG/M metagenome (GOLD analysis project Ga0209343, IMG submission 184026) | Groundwater microbial communities from Rifle, Colorado - Rifle CSP2_plank lowO2_0.2 (SPAdes) (version 2) | ecosystem: Environmental > Aquatic > Deep subsurface > Groundwater | place... | reverse complement strand
TCGCGGTTTTGGCAACAGAAGGACCCGGCCGGGTATCAGGCGTGGGTGGCGTCGCTGCCACCGGGGGCTCTCAAAAACAGTGCGCTGGAACAGTAGCGAGGCGACCGGCGACGTCGATGTTCCGATGAGCCACAAAAGGCGGCATTTCACCACAATCGGGCTCGTGGCCGATTTACCCTGGACGATCAAGCACGGGGTATCGTGAGCAATTTTCCGGGGGCGCCAGCATATACAATTCCAAAATCGATACCTCGACCTGTTAGAACAGCAGCTCCGCGTTTAAGACATCCCGCAATCCTCGGGCTGACTGCATTACCGGAATCCATTGTGCGCCGGTTGGCGCCCTGCGAAACCGCAAGCCGCCGAGATCGACGTGCTGTGCGGTGTGATGGCGCAGGAACGCACGTTATCTAGGACGAGTGTTAAATTCTTCCGATTCATCGACCGTAATCTCACATTGTGGATTTCACAGTTTATTCCGCGGAGAATGGCGAGCTTGAGACCTCTCCAAAGCATTCTATAAGAAGAGCGGATTTGGCTCTTTTGCCTTGGCGCAGCGCCAAGGCATTTATCGCCACTGATATTGCAGGATTCCGTGCATTCGCATATCTTTTGTGAAATATCAAGTTTCGTTGAGATAAAGTAACGTACGTTTATGCCCGTTATGAACCGGTTGCAGCCGTATTGTCTTGTTTCAATGAATCAGGCATACACTCGAATTTTCCGACTGGCACGATTTTTCAAAAGAATTCGCCATTCGTAGGTACGTCAAATAACGATTAGCCGATACAAAAATAAAAAACATATGTTTTCATGCGAAGAATGAGTCTCTGACGGAAATCCTCAACGAATTGAACAAAGCGTCAGTAACGTTGGTTGCCGCGGCATCCTGACTCATTTCATGGGGGCGCAGCGTTTGAACGTTGCGGCGGAGACTGGGATCGGTACCGGGATGTACTTTCCAAACGGAAGATTTCTAGATGCATGACGCAACCGAATTATTACTGTTATTGCCAAAGATACGGCCCCCGCGTTTTGCCTCGAAAATAGTGCTGCGTCCAAGACTGGCGCAGCACGTGAAGTCGATTGAGGATGCTCGACTCACCGTGGTCAGCGCGCCATCCGGATTCGGCAAGACTACGATAGGCGCGGCCTGGGTGCGCGAACTTAAAAGTAAATCGGCGGTTGTAAGCTGGCTTAGCCTGGACAAGGAAGACAACGATCAAATCAGGTTCTCCAATTACCTTGCCTTCGCGATCAATCACTCTCTCAAGGAACACTCCGTGGAAGTCGTATCCGATCATGGCGCGATCCAGTCCGCACTCAAAGGCAACCAGCTGATTTCGAGCTTGATCAATGACATTACCGAGGAAGGCAGCGAATTCTTCCTGTTTCTGGACGATTTTCAGACGATCACTGATGCGTTGATCAAAGAGTCCATTCAATTCCTGATTCGCAATGCCCCGTCCAATTTCCATTTGATCGTGTTGTCTCATCCTCATGGCGTCGCCAATCTCCCGAAAGGCAAACCCGGAACCGAACTGCATCTGAACGCAGGAGATTTGCGTTTTACCGAAGCCGAGACCAGGGAATTGTTCGACGTCTATAGCCGCCACGACGATCAGGCGTCCTTGGCCTATTCCATGACCGGCGGCTGGGTTGCCGCATTGCGCGCAATCGCTGCATCGAACATTGCTTCCGGCACCAGCCGTGCGGATGGAAAGGATTATCTTCTTACCGAGGGCTATCTCGGAAACTTGCTCGATGTCGTGTTGTCCGGCTTGACACCTGACGAAGTCAAGCTGATTGAAACGACCAGTATTGCCGGCCGAATGTGCGGCCCGTTATTTACCGTATTGACCGGGATTACGCAGCCGCGAAACGTTATTCATTCTCTGGAAAATACGCACTGCCTGGTATCCAGGATATCCGAGGATGGATACTGGTTCGGTTGTCATGATCTGATTCGCGAATCCGTATACTTTCGTCTGTCGAGCGACAACCCCGCTCGTATTGCGGAGATCGCAAATCACGCCAGCAGATGGTACGCCGAACAAGGATACTGGTCCGAGGCGGTATCGCAGGCGCTTGCCGTCGATAACCGGGGGTTGGCGCTGCAGACAATCGAGTTTTGTGCGTCAAAGCTGTTATACAAAGGTGATGTGCTGACCTTAATCAGATGGGAAAATCACCTCAGGCTGTCCAGAATTCCTTCCACATCGGTTAAAACGCTGACGACGCTGGCGTTGGCAATGATCATGGCGGCGGATCAGGAGAAGAACGCGAACCTGGACGATCTGATCAACCTCATTTATGCGCGCATGCACCGTGAACTTCCTCCGGAATTTGTCGAACGCGTGCATTGGCATTTGCACGGAATTCGCTCAATCCTGGCTTGCAGAAACGACGATATGACGACGGCTCTCAAGCTTGCCGGAGAGTGCCTCGAACAACCGGAGATATTCCCGTCGCTAACTCTTTCGGTGCGTTGTGCTGCGGCTTATTCCCATCTCCAATTTCGGCAATGGGACGAGTTTTATAAAACACTGACTGAAGTGTCCGGAACAGCCGACGACGACTTTACTTTTTTATCAGGGCTCTATCGTCAAATATTGCTCGGGCTTGCTTCGATTGTGCAACTGAATTTGGTAAGGGCGCAGCGCTATCTTGAGGAGGCGAACAAGGCGGCACATAAAAAACTCGGCGCCGTTTCGTTACCCGGCGCGCTGTCCGGCGGATTACTGGCGTTTATCCATTGCGAACGGCTCGAGACGCAAAAAGCTGAACAATTATTGGGGGGCGGGATTCTCGATCTGGTTGCGAGGAGCGGTTACATCGATTGCATTTGCCATACCTTCGCAGCGGCATCCCGTGTCGCTTCGCTGCGCCAGGAAAATGAATATGCACTCAGCTTGCTGGAGAAATGGGAACGAGCAGCCGCAGGCTCGCCGGCAATTCGGCTTCAAGTGCTGTGTGCCTATGAAAAAATGTGTTTTTTCCTGCGCGAGAACAATCATGCAAGGGCCAAGGCAAGTCTGACGCATATTCTGCAATTGCACAATTCAGCCGTAAATGAAAACAGGTCTGCGAGCGCAGAACTGAAAAACCATGTTGGACTGGCGCAGGGGCAGTACGCGCTGGCTTCGGGTTCTCAATCGCAAGCAATCGACTATCTGGAAAAGGTATATCAGGATGCTGTGTGCGACGGAGATGGATACATGGCCGTATTGAGTGCGACGGCTTTGGCTCTCGCCGAATTCAAGTCGGGCAAGACCGAAGATGCATTCAAGGCGCTTGGGGCGGCGCTGACGCTGGCGCAGGCAGCCGAGCTTAAAGCCACCTTTCTATGCCAGCCTGGAGACATATGGCCAATGCTTGAAATGTACAAAAAGCATATCGCCCGGCAGTCCATCGGTGTGCGGCATGAAGCCTATATTGATGAGATCAAGGAGGCACGCAATCTATGTGTCGCTAACATTGCCGTCAACCTCAGCCCTCGCGAAGAAAGTGTGCTCAGACTTATCGCCCAGGACAAATCCAACAAAGAGATCTCGATTGCATTGAAGATCACACCGGAAACGGTAAAGACTCACTTGAAAAGCATTTTCATAAAGCTGAATGTCACCAAAAGAAATGCCGCGGTACGTCGAGCGAACGCAATCAAGTTATTGTGAGTTTGCGCCGCGGGCATCGCGACATACAGAAAAAGGCCGGCACATAATTTCGAGGAACCCGCCATCGATTTTATGTGCCGGCCTTTAAGCTTGCCGTGTTTTTTCTGTTTCCCATACAGCGTTGTCTGGTTGAGACGCCGCAGGGTTTCAGGCATCTCTCCAGGCAAGCGTTTGCGCTTTGCTTTCGCGTTGAACTGCAGCTTAACTGGCGCTCCAGAACCCAGCGCACTTATGCCGGGCCGAAAAGTCCGTGCTTACGCTCGAAGTACCGGGATTCAAAGACATGTACGTATCGTTTGCGGCGGTGTAAAGCGGCCAGGTCGGGCCTGTACCGTTCGGATCGCTGTTTTTTGCAAACTGCGTCCAATAGTTGACCATCTGCGTCTTTAAAGCTTCTTGATCCGCGGTATAGGTGACGTTCGCGCTGGTCGGGAAAATATATTGCAGTTCGCCGGCATGGTAGGCGCCCCATCGCGGCCGCATTGCCGCGGGCAAAATATACATAGGGGCGTTGCGGTCATTGAACTCGTACGAATATGTCGGCACACGAGCGCTGAGCAGTTGCGCCGCGCTGCGGCCGGGACAGGCAAATGCGACGTCGGTAAACACGGCATCATAGACTTCTGCGGCCGTTAAATAGTTTGCACGCGGATATTGAGTGTTGATGTTGTCAACTGTCTTTCCAAGTGTAGGTGGATTGATCAGAGCCATGTAATTTGCATCGGATATCAAAGTGCCGGTTGCGTCCAGGCGGGCGGCTGACAGCAGGCTGTATTCATCGGTATTGCTGCCTTGAAGCACAGGCACCCGATTGAAGTTTCCGGTGGCAAAAGCGGTCGCAAGCGTGCTGGTCAACACTTTGTTGTCGATATTTGGGGTGGGATCTCCGCCTGCTTGCGCAGTCAGGATTTGCACAGCGCTTAAGCCGCGAAGGCAGGCAAGACTTTGATCGGTGCATCCGGCACGGGTGCCGAAGGTCGTGCCTGTGAACCGTCCGAGAGCCAGACTCCCTGTATGCGCCGCCGCAAGCGATGCAGTGCTGGCAAGGCCATAAGCGCCGCTTTGTACAATCGCTTTCTGGAACAGGTTTGAAGCCAATGGCGACGCCACCTGGGCCAGGACACTGTATCCACCTGCGGATTCGCCGAACAGGGTGACATTCGCAGGATCACCGCCAAAGTTGGCGATATTGGTTTTTACCCATCCAAGTGCGGCCTGCTGATCCAGCAAACCGTAATTGCCGGAACCGCCTTCCTGTTCGGCCGATAACGCCGGATGCGCTAAAAATCCGAACGCGCCCAAGCGGTAATTAAGCGTGACAAGGATGACGTTCTTGGCAATCAGCTTGGTCGGGTTATAACTGGTGCCGCTGCCGTCACCGTAGATAAACGCGCCGCCGTGGACCCACACCATAACCGGGAGCGGACCATTGCTCTTCGGCGCAAAGACATTCAGGTAAAGACAATTCTCGTTTTCGCTTCGTGGTCCGAAAGCACCGCCGGCTTGCGGACATGCACTTCCATATTGACTTGCATCGCGTACACCGCTCCACGAGGTTGCCGGCGCAGGCGCTTTCCAGCGCAACTCACCGACCGGCGCCGCCGCATAGGGAATGCCCAGGAATTTCAGCATGTCAGGTTCGTTTACGCCCTGTACATATCCTTTGTCGGTCGCAATGATAGCGGCTGCCTCGCCGCCGCCTCCGCCGCATGCGCCGAGTGCGATTGCGATCGCGCCAACCGCCAACAGATTCAGGCTGGGTAACTGCGGGTTTCTCAAAAACTGCTTCATATATATCCTTCCGGTCTTTAGAAACTCTTAAAAAATTAAACGCACCATGTATTCATTCCGCCGCGATCGAATTGCGCCATGTCACTTGGTAACGATAAAAATTATTGCCTGTGCTGTAGGGCTTTGCTCGGCATTGGCAACTTCGGTGCTTCATGGCCGCCGCGGCTTTTTGGACTTGGCTGGACTGTACTTGCCAAAAGAAAACAGAAATATCCCCCTTTCGGGGGGTATTTAAATCCGGCATGAGCTCATGCACGTAAAAGGCGCCGGTATCCCCCATCAGGGGGATACCGGGTTCCCATCTCTGTTTTGATAATCAATGTGCCGTTCTGGGATTGGTCGTACCGGTTCTAGTGCGTTCGTGGAAATGAGGTCACGTTTAAAAATGATTCTAATAACTTGGAGATAGAAATGAAGATGCAAAACGTAACGGGAGACGCAGCTGCGTTCACCCCGAGTATCAAGCGATCGGGTGGTCATGTTGCAAAAGCAGCGTTGGTTGCCGGCGGGATGCTATTGTCGATGGCGGCACAAGCGCAAGTCGCGATTTTTGACGAAACCTTCAGCGCCGGCCTGGGCACGTTCACGGCGGCAGGGTCGGTTGTCACCAGTTCCGGCGCGGCCCGCATAGATGGCTGCTATGGCTGCACCGACGGAGCGATCACCTCCACCGCGATCAGCACGGTCGGTTTCACCGGGTTGCGGCTGAGCTTCGATCGGGTCACCTCCGGCCTGGACAGCGGCGAAGCCGGCATTGCCGAATTCTCCACCAACGGAAGCACCTATACCGCCGTGGAATCGATCCGGACCGCCTCGGGCCGGGTGACGTTCAACCTGCCGGCCTCGGCGGAAAACCAGAGCGGCCTGCGCTTGCGCTTTCGAATCAATGCCAGTTTGAGTTCGGAAACCTACACCGTCGACAATATCCGTCTCGAAGGCGCCAGCGGCACCGGCGGCGGTGGCGGCACCAACCCGTTCGAGAAAGGCCCGGCTCCGACCGTAACTTCGGTTGAGGCATCGACCGGACCATTCACCTACACGACCACGAACGTTTCGTCCTGGTCGGCAAGCGGCTATGGCGGTGGCACGATCTATCATCCGACCAATGTGACCGGCCCGTTTGCCGCGATTGCAATTTCTCCCGGCTACACCGGTACGCAGTCGACGATGAGCTGGTACGGTCCGCGCCTGGCGTCCAACGGCTTTGTCGTGATCACCATCGATACCAATTCCACCAGCGATCAACCGCCCAGCCGCGCGACGCAATTGATGGCAGCACTGAATCAACTCAAAACCTTCAGCAACACCAGCAGCCATCCGATCTACCGCAAGGTCGATCCGAATCGTTTGGGCGTGATGGGGCACTCGATGGGCGGCGGCGGCACGCTGATCGCTGCACGCGACAATCCCACGCTCAAAGCGGCAATTCCGCTGGCGCCTTGGAACACCTCGACAAACTTCTCAACGGTTCGGGTACCTACGCTGATCGTTGCCTGCGAAAGCGACTCGATTGCTTCGGTGAGTTCACATGCCTCACCGTTCTACAACAGCATTCCAAGCACCACGAAGAAGGCTTTCCTTGAAATGAACAATGGCGACCACTTCTGCGTGATGACAGGACAAGCCAATTACCGCTACATGGGCAAGTACACCGTGTCGTGGATGAAGCGCTTCATGGACAACGATACGCGCTACAGCCAGTTCCTGTGCGGCGCACCGCACCAGACCGACTTGGCCAATACGTCGGTGATTTCCGAGTATCGAGAGAACTGCCCGTATTAACGGATAGTCAGTACGGCATGCGTCGTTCGCATGCCGTGTTTACCAGGGAGATGTCGCACCACCATGGCTGCATTTTTCGGGCAAGTCAACGCCGGCTTTTTACCCAAGAGCCGGCTTTTTGTTTTTTGGCATGGCAATTGATCGTCGTTGTCGTAGCATCAATTCGCAGTCCCAAGGAGTGCACCATGAAGATCACCGTCTGGTTACCGTTCTTGCTGGCGCCGGTCATCGGCGGCGGCATCGGCTGGTACTTGTTCGACACGGCCCATGAAGTGCCGGCGCAAGAGCGCAATCCCGCAACTGCAGCGTCCCGCGCCATGGTGCCCCGGATCAGCGAGCTGGCCAACGTCTTCGACGACGGCGTTGAACCTGTTGTACCGCTGGTCGTACACCAAGCCCGAGGAAGTGGCGAAGATTCTGCCCACGGTGGCGGACCCGCAGATGCAACGCATGGCGGCGGTGCATTTGTCGCGGTTTTGGCAACAGAGGGACCCGGCCGGGTATCAGGCGTGGGTCGCATCGCTGCCGCCGGGGGCTCTCAAGAACAGTGTGCTGGAACAGTAGCGAAGCGGCCGGCGACGCCGATATTCCAATGATTTACCAAATACGGCCGGTTGGCTGCGCTTTTTCTCCGCCTGCTGAAACTTGGTTTTGAACGTTAAAATCATCTGCAGGTCGAAGAAAATCGCGTTGATCGGACGGAAACAACGCAATACTGCCAACGCAAAGAGTTGGAAGCTTGGTAAATCCTTTAAAATAGCCAGCTATTCAGGATTTACGTCATGTCTATTTCAAATACACAAGAAATCATTACCGAACTGCGGGCCGGCCGCATGGTCATCCTGGTCGATGAAGAGGATCGCGAAAACGAGGGCGATCTGGTCCTCGCGGCCGAATTCGTCACGCCTGAAGCAATCAATTTCATGGCTAGATTCGGCCGTGGCCTGATTTGCCTGACCTTGACCGAAGAACGGTGCAAGCAGTTGGACCTTTCGATGATGACGACGCGTAACGGAACTTCTTACGGCACCAATTTCACCGTGTCGATCGAAGCGGCAGAAGGCGTCACTACCGGCATTTCCGCCGCGGATCGCGCCAAGACGATTCAAGTAGCGGTCGCCAAGCATGCCAAGCCATCGGACATCGTCCAGCCGGGACATATCTTCCCATTGAAAGCGCAAAAAGGCGGTGTGCTGATGCGCGCCGGCCATACCGAAGCCGGTTGTGATCTCGCGGAACTTGCCGGATTGACCCCGGCTGCCGTAATTTGCGAAATCATGAAAGACGATGGCACCATGGCCCGGCTGCCCGATCTGATTGAGTTCGCGAAAGAACATGGATTGAAGATCGGGACCATTGCAGACCTGATCCATTACCGTAGCCGGAATGAAAGCATTGTTGAGCGGATCGCCGAGCGCACCATGTATACAGCGTATGGTGAATTCAAGGCGATCGCTTACCGTGACAAGCCGAGCGGCGGCGCACATCTGGCGCTGGTGCATGGCGCCATCACGGCGCAAGCGGAAACGCTGGTGCGGGTACACCAACCGGTATCTTTCCTGGATTTGCTGGAAACCCAGGCGACTACGCATTCCTGGACAATGGCGTCGGCAATGGCGGCGATCAAGGCATCCGAACGCGGCGTCGTGGTGCTGCTCAACTGCGAAGAGTCGGCCGAACAAATGTTTGCCCAGTTTGCCGCGCTGAATGCGCCCGATACTCCTCCTCAGCCGCGTGGTGCGCGCATGGATTTGCGTACCTACGGCATCGGCGCGCAAATCCTGAAAGATTTGAATGTCGGAAAAATGAAGTTGCTCGCAAGTCCGCGCAAGATGCCTTCGATGACCGGTTTTGATCTGGAAGTGGTCGGCTATCAATCCGGCCCGACGCAGTAGATGATTTTCCGCTTACAAGCATTGTCACCTTGTGGCAGCAATATTAATCGGCGATTTTCTTCGAACATAAACGAAATTTGCGCATGCGCGCGGTAAGGAATGTCATGACTGTAGGAATGTACGCAAGCAATTTTGACGGCGAGGGTATGCGTATCGGCATTGTGCAGGCGCGCTTCAATGAAGACGTTTGTCATGGATTGGTGTCGGCTTGCCTGGCCGAGTTGAAACGCCTGGGTGTGGCGGACGAGGATGTACTCCATGTCACAGTGCCGGGCGCTCTTGAAATCCCGCTGACATTGCAGAAAATGGCGGAAACGCAGCAGTTCGACGCGCTGATTGCGCTCGGCGCGGTGATTCGCGGCGAGACTTATCATTTCGAACTGGTATCGAACGAATCCGGCGCCGGCATTACCCGGGTCGGACTGGATTTCGGTATTCCGATCGCCAACGCGGTGCTCACCACCGAAACGGATGAGCAGGCGGAAGCACGGATGGCGGAAAAAGGTGCGGATGCCGCGCGCGTTGCCGTTGAAATGGCGAATCTGGCGATTGCTCTGGAAGAGCTTGCCGAAGCGACCGACGAAGAATAAGTTTGTGAACTTCACGATCTGGTTGCGCACAGCGTTGCGCTCCAGGCAAATATCAATTTGTTACCGGCCATGAGATACCGATGAGCCGGCGCAGTGAGTTTCCTTAAAGGGGATCGAGACCATGACCCAAAAATCCCTGCATGCCAATCCCAGCAAAAATCGCACACCGCGCCACCGCGCACGCGAGTTCGCGCTGCAAGGCCTTTATCAATGGCTGTTGAATAATGAAGACGGCGGTGCAATCGAAGCGAATATCCGCCAGGCGCATGGCTTTGACAAGGCCGATGCCGCCCACTTCGATGCGCTGCTGTATGGCACCATCAGGGAGGCCGCCGCATTGCGTGAAGAACTGGCGCCATTGATCGACCGGCCGATGGCGCAGTTGTCGCCGGTTGAACATGTCGCGTTATTGATCGGCGCTTACGAATTGAAAAATCATCTCGAGATCCCGTATCGGGTGGTGATCAATGAGGCGGTCGAACTGACCAAATCGTTCGGCGGTATCGACGGCCACAAATATGTCAACGGCGTGCTCGATAAACTTGCGGCAAAAGTCCGCAGTGTTGAAATTGGCGCGGCCAAAAGATCGTAACGCGTATCGCGCGGAAGTCCTTGGTCGTTTCCATGAACCTTTCCAAACTTGCGTCCCGCCTCGATAATATAGCGCCGTTCCATGTCATGGAATTGGCGAAGATGGCAAGCGACCTGGAGAAGCAGGGACGCAGCATTATCCACATGGGTATCGGTGAACCGGACTTCACTGCCGCCGCACCGGTGATCGAGGCGGCGACGCGTGCGATGGCCGACGGCAAAATGCAATATACGTCGGCGACCGGTATTCCCGCGCTTCGAGAAGCAATATCCGCACATTATCGGCGCGTCTACGGGTTGGAGATTGCGCCGGGACGCATCATCGTTACGGCAGGCGCGTCCGCGGCGCTTTTGCTGGCGTGCGCCGCGCTGGTCGAGCCGGGAGCCGAAGTGCTGATGCCGGACCCGTCCTACCCTTGCAACCGGCACTTTGTGGCTGCGTTCGAAGGCAAGGCGAAAATGATTCCCAGCGGCCCGGCGCAACGCTTCCAGTTATCAGAAGCGATGGTGCGCGAACATTGGAGCGCTGCGACGCGCGGCGTGCTGCTTGCGTCGCCATCGAATCCCACCGGGACGTCGATTGCCGCTGACGAATTGCAAAAAATCGTTGCGGCAGTCCGGGAAAATTCAGGATTCACGATTGTCGACGAGATCTACCAGGGCTTGACGTACGACGCGCCGCCTTTTTCCGCGCTGTCGCTGGGTGACGACGTGATTGTGATCAACAGCTTTTCCAAGTATTTCAACATGACCGGTTGGCGCCTCGGCTGGCTGGTGGTGCCCGAAGCCCTGGTATCCCAGATCGAGAAACTTTCCCAGAACCTGTTTATCTGCGCATCGAGTATCGCCCAGCATGCCGGTGTTGCATGCTTTTCGGCGGAGTCGATCGCGATTTATGAAGCGCGCAAGGCCGAATTCAAGCGCCGCCGGGATTATATTGTGCCCGCCTTGCGGGACCTCGGTTTCAAGGTGCCGGTCATGCCGGACGGCGCGTTTTATGTCTATGCCGACTGCACCGCATTGTCGGACGATGCGGACCGATTGACGATCGACATGTTGAATCAAGCGGGAGTTGTTCTGGTGCCCGGACTGGATTTCGGGTCGCATGCGTCGCATCAGTACATTCGCGTATCTTACGCAACGTCGATGGAGAACCTGCAGGAAGCGGTGCGGCGGTTACGGGCGTTTTTTTCAGATCGAACACCAGCGTGACTGGTTCCGATCCGGGCAAGACCACATAAAAAAAGGAGCCGATTGGCTCCTTGTTCAGCGTGATTTTCGCCGGTCACACAGGGGTATTGTCCGGAATCGGGTCAGCCCGCGTCAATTCCTCGGGTTTCTCTACAGTAATGCGATTGGCGATATTTTTCGGAGGCGCACGGTTTGCGACAGAGGTAAATATCGCTACATTCTTGCCTGCCGCGACAGCCTTTAGCCGATTGTATTCGGCCAACACCTTGGCGCCATAGCCGAAGTCGGTTTCCATGGCGGCAGCGCCCACGTACATTTTCAAGCCCGCCTCAACAGAGCCGCCACGACGGACATATTCCTTGAGGATTTGCGCGCCTACCTTGATATTCGCAACCGGATTCAATGCCGCCTGAACGCCGCCCAGGTTCTGGAATTTTTCCTGATGGATTTTTGACATGACCTGCATCAAGCCTTGTGCCCCAACCGGGCTTTCCGCAAAAGGATTGAATCTCGATTCGATGGCCATTACGGACAGGATCAGCAGCGGGTCGAGCTTGGTCTCGTAGGCGGTCAGGTAGGCGGCTGAAACCAGCATGTTGGTTGCATCCCCGGCGACACGGTAACGCCTGGCTATCCATTTGGTGACGCGCTCCTGCTCGGCTGACGTGCCGAGCATTCTGAGTTCTGCGTCGCTGAGCCGCAAAGCGGCCGCAGGGAGCGTGTTATCCGATCCTGAAGTTATCAAAACAGCTTGTGGCGCCAATTGTTCCGGCGTGGCCATCAGTTGTGCCAATGGCGGTGTCGTGACCAGTGATTGCTGCCCCGGCTCCGTCGCAAAAGGCGACAGCGCCCTGACATGGTTAACCATGTCGGGTTTGACAAACAGGAAACCCAGTATGCCGATGGCGGCAATGCCCGCGGCCATCAGTGTGTGATGCATGGTGGTTCTAAATCCGTTTCGCATGTCGCGCACAATCATCGCCCATGCGGACGGCTGACTGGCGGTTTGCGCGGTTGACACCGGCAACGCGTTGGTGAAGCGATTATTCATTTGATCTCCTGAGCTATCGCGGCACAATCAAGCCCCCAATACTGGCGAACTAGTTAGATGCTTGAGCATGCCGTGAACCAGAAATATCGTCTGCCGCCGCATGAAGCGTTCGGCAGACGCCGGAGTTGTTTATCGCAGGCCGCCTCCTGTTTCGGAAAGCAGCGATAAACAACTTTTTCGGGGAGAAGGCGGACGCCTTGTGAAAACAATCCTTACAATGTCATGTGGAGTCCCCGGACTCCGTGTGCTGATTTGGAGTTACGCCGTGCTTTGCCTTTTTGGCAACAGGCCCCCTCTTCAAGTTGCGCGAATTGTAGGAGGCTGTTTATATCAAGTCAATACTAACAAAGTAGTTGTCAATAACTTATATGTCTATAGTATTGCGCTGCAGTGCAACAAATTTGAATAAAATCAAGTACTTGCCATAATTGCCTAAGTAATCGTTTTCAGAGTTGAAAAATATCAAAAACAATGAAATATACTGACCTGCGCGATTTTATTGCCAAATTGAAACAACTTGACGAGCTTAAGCACGTGGCCGTCCCGGTTTCTCCGTATCTGGAGATGACTGAAATATGCGATCGCACGCTGCGTAGCGGCGGACCGGCGCTGATATTTGATCAACCGACAGGACACACGATTCCGGTGCTTGCAAACCTGTTCGGCACGCCGCGCAGGGTCGCGCTCGGGATGGGTGCGGAGGATGTAAGCGAGTTGCGCAAAATTGGACAGGTTCTTGCGATGTTGAAAGAGCCCGAGCCGCCCAAGGGTTTCAAGGACGTACTGGGTCTCGGGTCGCTGGTGAAGTCGTTGTGGGACATGGCGCCGAAGGAATCCCGCTCGGCACAGTGTCAGGACATCGTATGGGAAGGCAAGGACGTCGATCTTGCCCGCTTGCCGATCCAGCATTGCTGGCCTGGAGACATCGCACCTCTTATTACCTGGGGATTGGTTATTACCAAGGGTCCCCACAAGAAGCGCCAGAACCTCGGAATCTATCGCCAGCAAGTCATCGGCCCCAATAAAGTCATCATGCGCTGGCTGGCGCACCGGGGCGGGGCGCTCGACTTCCGCGAGCATTGCATTGCCAATCCGGGGCAGCCTTATCCGATCGCCGTCGCGCTTGGCGCGGATCCCGCCACGATACTAGGCGCGGTGACACCGGTGCCCGACAGCTTGTCGGAATATCAATTTGCCGGCTTGCTGCGCGGCAGCCGTACCGAACTGGTCAAGGCAATCGGAAGCGAGTTGCGGGTTCCGGCGTCGGCCGAGATTGTGCTTGAAGGGCATATCTATCCGGACGAATCCCATTCAAGCCGATATGAACATGCTTTGGAAGGACCGTTCGGCGATCACACCGGCTATTACAATGAGCAGGACTGGTTCCCGGTATTCACGATCGATCGCATCACGATGCGGCGCAATCCGATTTACCACTCCACCTATACCGGCAAGCCGCCTGATGAGCCGGCGGTACTCGGTGTCGCATTGAACGAGGTATTCATTCCGCTATTGCAGAAGCAATTTCCAGAAATTGTCGATTTCTATCTGCCGCCCGAGGGCTGCAGTTACCGGATGGCCGTGGTGCAAATGAAGAAGGCCTATCCCGGCCATGCGAAACGGGTGATGTTCGGTGTCTGGAGCTTCCTGCGTCAGTTCATGTATACCAAGTTCATCGTGGTGGTCGATGAAGACGTCAATATCCGCGACTGGAAAGAAGTGATCTGGGCGATTACCACTCGTGTCGATCCCTTGCGCGATACTACGCTGGTCGACAATACGCCGATTGACTACCTGGATTTTGCATCGCCTGTCAGCGGCCTGGGCAGCAAGATGGGAATCGATGCGACCAACAAATGGCCCGGTGAAACCAGCCGCGAGTGGGGCAGGACGATCGCGATGACCGATGATGTGAAAGCGAAAATCGACCGGATCTGGCAGCAACTCGGTATTTGATGCTGATACCTTATTGGCGACAGTCGGCATGGCGTTCTGGAATTTGAAAAATTCCAGAACGCCAAACCTGTTTCTTTAATTGGGTGAATCAATGCAGTAACTGGCTGGGCTCGGCCGACAATTTGGCAGCGTCATGCGGCGGGACGCCATTTTCGATAAAACTCTCTTCATCCGCATCAAATCGTCGTCCAGTTCCTGTTTCGGATCGTGGCCGAGCAAAGCGGCAAGGCCGTGTCCCAAGGCACCCGCCGGCGTGCGCCGCACCAGTCCGTAAGATCCCAACGCGGCTCCGCCCGCAACCGCAATGCCCCGCAGCGCCGGCGTCCAGTTCTCCTGCAAAAATTCGGAGCGTACTCGCATTCGTTCGCTTCCGCCCTGCAATCCGGCAATGCCATCCGGTTGTCGGTGAACTTCCAGCTTGTCTTCCATGCCGATCACGCCGCGAACGGTGTGCACGGTGTCGAGCAGCGCCGGTCTTTCATGCGCAAGAATCTGCCCGCTTAGAGTGACGCGTCCCTGTTGCGCGGTTACGTCAATTGCATACGGATGAGATACGATCCGTCCCAGCTTGGCGCGCACGCGCGCCACGATAACCTGGTCATCAGGCGTATCGCGACGCAATGACAGCATGCGCTCCATCCTTGCCTGCATGCCGGCCAGGCGATTGCCGAGATCACGCATGGCGACATCGATTGCATCGCTGGTTTTCACCGTCAAGCTGTGTATCTTGTCCTGATATAGCGCTCGCCGACGCCTGCCTCGATCCGGGTCCAGCAGATACATTGCCGCGGCGCCGAACGCAACGCCCCACATCCATTTGGCCCATCCTTGATTCCATTCTGGTCTTTGGTTCACGATATGCTCCTTTTTGCCGCCACAGTTTTATCCGGCACAGGTCCTTCGATGCTGTTTACTGACTTGCCGTTTAGTTTTATTGCAGGCAACAGCTTTCCTTAATGCATCTCACCTATTCTTTTATTTGCTCGGGGTTGTGCAACAACCATCCAAAAAATACCGTTCTTGTTTGAACCGGCAAAGGCCAACCGGTTCATTCTGTCGGAGAGATGGTTTCCATTATTTTTTATGCGATCAGAGCGCGAAGAGCGAGAATTCGGCAATTCAAAAATTCGCACTATTGCGATCGCAGTGCGCGAACCGAACGGCGATACCTTTGACGAGTATTAAATTTCATTATTTTGATATCGGTAAAGTGGGCTCATGGATAAATTGCGATTTCCATGAATCCGCCGGATGGGTGGAGCCGGTAGCCGGCCGGTGGAAGAATCGTGGCGGAGTGGGAGAGAGGAATGGAATCGGACATCAAACACGCTTCCTTCCAAAATAACCTGGTGATGCTGGGTTTTGGCAGTATTGGAAAAGCGATGCTGCCGCTACTGTTCCGGCACCTGACGATACAACCGAAGCAGGTAAAAATCATCTCCCGCAGCGCGGATGAATCGCGAATAGCCGAGGCATTCGGTATTGAATTCCTGGTTCAACCGCTGACCGAGAAAAACCATGAAGCCGTACTGCAATCCTGTCTCAGTGACGGCGATTTCCTGCTCAATCTTTCGGTCAATGTTTCCAGCCTGGCGCTGATCAGGTTTTGCCGGCCGCGTGGCGTGCTTTATCTGGACACCTGTATCGAGCCCTGGGCCGGACGCTATACCGATGCGTCGGTACCGCTTGAGCAGCGTTCCAATTACGTGTTGCGCGAAGAAGTTCTGGCATTCAGGCGCGACAATCGTACAGGCCCGACGGCGATCGTGACGCAAGGCGCCAATCCGGGCCTGGTTTCGACCTTGGTCAAACAGGCGCTACTGAACATCGCTGCCGACAACGACCTGCATATTAGAAAACCGGCATGCAATGAAGATTGGGCCGGATTGGCTCGTCACCTTGGCATCAAGGTGATTCATATTGCGGAGCGGGACACCCAGACCGGGGGGCAACGCAAGCGGCGGGACGAATTCGTCAATACCTGGTCGGTCGACGGTTTTGTGAGCGAAGCTTTTCAGCCGTCGGAACTAGGATGGGGCAGCCATGAACGGCACTGGCCGGCAGACGCCGGACGGCATGGATTCGGTTGCGATGCGGCGATCTACCTGAAGCGCCCGGGCGCAGCGACCAGAGTGCGCAGCTGGACGCCGCTGGAAGACAGTTACCAGGGGTTCCTGATTACGCACGGCGAATCGATTTCGATCGCCGATCATTTGACGTTGCGGGAAAATGGTGCGCTCGTCTATCGTCCCACGGTGCACTACGCTTACCATCCTTGCGACGATGCGGTTCTTTCCTTGCATGAACTCGCAGGAAAAAACTGGCGGTTGCAGCGCGGAAAAAAAATCTTGCGCGATGAAATCGTGCAAGGCATGGACGAATTAGGGGTGCTGCTGATGGGGAATCGCAAGGGCGTCTATTGGTACGGATCGCGCTTGACCATCGATGAGGCGCGACGTCTGGCGCCGTATAACACTGCGACCAGCCTGCAGGTTGTGGCGGGTGTTCTCGGCGGCTTGGTATGGGCAATACGAAATCCCCGCGCCGGCGTCGTCGAACCCGACGACCTGGATCATGAAACGGTGCTGGAGATTGCGCAACCTTATCTCGGGGAACTGGTGGGTGTCTACAGCGATTGGACGCCTTTACGTGACAAGTCGGCGCTGTTTGACGAAGAAAGGGATCCGGAGGATCCCTGGCAATTCGTTAATTTCCGGATGACCTGATGCCGGTCTGACGCTATAACGAAACGAGCGAAACCGCGGACATCGGACGTGGCCGCAAGAGTCTTCCATGCTGCTGAAAAAAGAACTCGGGGTCATTGAGAATTCCTACTATGAGGCGACTGTGGCGCGGCCGCCGCCGTCATTGCCGTTGGCGCAACGCATCACGACGGATGTATGCGTGGTCGGCGGCGGCTACGCAGGTATATCGGCATCGCTCGAACTTGCGATACGCGGTTATTCGGTGGCATTGCTGGAAGCGCAGCGGATAGGTTGGGGCGCATCGGGCAGAAATGGCGGTCAGGTGATCGTCGGTTTCGGCGCCGATGGCGAATCGTCGATTGAAAAGCAGTTTTCAATCGACGACGCGCGCCGCGCCTGGAATATTTCGGTAGAAGGTTTGCAATTATTGCAGGAACGGATTGAACGCTACGCAATCGACTGCGATTACACATCAGGTTATCTAAGTGTGGCAACGAAAGCCGGCAAAGCGCGGGCGCTGGATGCGTGGGCCCAGCATGTGATGCACATATACGGCTATCCGCTGCAGCGGATAGCGCCAACTGACATCGGCGACTGGATTGACAGCGGACGGTTTTATTCGGGTGTGTTCGATCCGAACTCCGGCCACTTGCATCCTTTGAAATATTGCCTGGGTTTGGCTGCCGCCGCACGCGCTGCCGGGGTACGGATTTACGAAAACTCAGCAGTCTACTTTGTAGAGCGCGGCGGCAATCCGGTTGTCAAGACCGCACAAGGAGAAGTTGCCTGCCGTTTTCTGGTGTTGGCAGGCAATGTCTATCTCGGCGAATACGGGGACGCTGTTACGCCCGAACTGACTTCGCGCATCATGCCGGTCGGCACATATATTATTGCTACCGAATCCATGGGCAAGGAGCGCGCCGAAGCCTTGATGCCTCGCAGGCCGGCAGTATCAGACACCAATTTCGTGCTCGACTACTTTCGCCTGAGCGCGGATCATCGCTTGTTGTTCGGCACAGGCGACAGTTATAGCGGCGCAACACCGCGCAATCTGGTCGCACGCGTGCGCAAACAGATGCTGGAGGTGTTTCCTCAACTGGCGGATTTGTCGATACCGCACGCCTGGGGCGGATTCGTCGATATCACGATGAATAAGGCGCCCGACTTTGGGCGTCTTGGCAGCAATATTTATTATTTGCAGGGTTTTTCCGGTCATGGCCTGGCGCTGGCAGGCATGGCGGGAAAACTGGTTGCCGAAACCATCGCCGGCCAGGCGGAGCGCTTCGATTTGTTCTCGCGCATCAAGCATCTGCCCTTTCCGGGCGGCGCATTGATGCGCACTCCGGCGCTGATGCTCGGGATGTTTTATTATCGGCTGCGCGATTTATTATAGGGATTTTTTTTGCTTTCTTTCTCGACAAGTGGAAATGATCTGGCATCGCGTGTGAAGACAGGATAGAAATTCCGCAACGCGCTGGTCCGGCGTGGAACAAATCGGGAAATTATTCCGTGTCCGTCCCTTATCCAAGCTTTACTGGTAAAATTCGGTCTGGCGGGCCCCTGCGCATTGTGGCATGGCCAATCTGGTCAGGTCGGGAACGAAGCAGCCACAGCCATTCTCCATAAGTGCCGCAGACAAGGCTCGCCTCTTCTTAAGAATTCCAGGCGTACCGGTTCTAAACAGGCCAGGCTCGCTCCAAAATACTTTGTTGCAGAATCGGCGCGGCGAGCGTGCCATACACCCGTCCGCACTCGGAATCCATTCGACTTGCAATGAACGCTTCGGCAACAGCGGTCGGCGCGTGTTGCAGCATCAAGCTCCCTTGCACCGCAATGACCAGTCTCTGCACCAATCGGCGTGCCAGCATTTCACGCTGCTCCGGCGGCGTCATCAGATCGTTGCGCAGGGCAGCCACCAGGCCGTGCAAGCCGGCATGCGCCGCAGCGACGTTGCCCAAATCATTTAACAAGAGCAAAAATCCCTCGGTTTCGCGTTCGATCGCGCGCAATACGTCCAGGCACATCACGTTGCCGGAGCCTTCCCAGATCGAATTGACCGGCGCTTCGCGATACATGCGCGCCATCGGCGCGTTTTCGACATAGCCGTTGCCGCCCCATACTTCCATGCATTCGCCGGTGAATTCCAGCGTCCGCTTGCAGATCCAGAACTTCGCTGCAGGCGTGACGATGCGCCGCCATGCGCGTTGCAACGGATCGTCCGGCGTCTCGAAAGCGCTTGCCAGCCGCAGCATCAACAGCGTTGCCGCTTCGCTCTCCAGAGCCAGATCGGACAGGACATTGCGCATCAGCGGCTGCTCGGCAAGTTTTCGCCCGAACGCGCTGCGATGCCGGGCATGGTGCGCAGCCTGCACGAATGCATGGCGCATCAGTCCGGCACTGCCGATCACGCAATCGAGCCGGGTGTGATTGGCCATTTCGATAATCGTCGGGATGCCGCGGCCTTCTTCGCCGACCATGACGCCGTAGGCATCTTGAAATTCGACTTCGCTGCTGGAGTTGGAGCGATTGCCCAGTTTTTCTTTCAGCCGCTGCACCAGCACCGCATTCTTGCTGCCGTCCGGCCGCCAGCGCGGTACGAAAAAACAGGACAGGCCCGCATCGGTGCGCGCCAGGACCAGATGCGCATCGCACATCGGCGCCGAGAAAAACCATTTATGCCCGGTCAATGCGTATTCGGTGCCGCGGCCTTCGCCGTTTGTCGCGCGAGCAACCGTGGAATTGGTGCGCACGTCGGAGCCGCCTTGTTTCTCTGTCATGCCCATGCCGATCAGGATCGACTGTTTTTGAGGAATCGGCAGATCGCGCGGATCATGCTCGCATGAAAATAACTTCGATTGCAGTTCAGAAAATAATTTCGGTTCGTTCGCCAGTACCGGAATTGATGCAAAGGTCATCGTGGTCGGGCACAGCGAGCCTGCCTCAACCTGCGACTGCATGAAGTAACCGGCAGCGCGCGCAACATGCGCCCCGGTTTTCGGCTGGATCCACGGTAGTGCATGCAATCCCTCCTTGCGCAACAGGCGCAGCAGCTCGTGCCAGCTGGGATGAAATTCAACAAAATCGACGCGATTGCCGAAACGGTCATGGGAATTGAATTCAGGCAAGTGCCGATTGGCGAGTTCGCCCAAAAGCAATATTTCCTTGCTGCCCAGTTGAGCGCCGAAACGAGTCAGATTTTCTTCATGCCAGCCGGCCTGCGCACGCCGAACGCCGTCAGCCAAAACAATATCGCTCGCGAAAATGTTGTAATCGCCCAGTTCCGGGACTTGATTGGAAACTTCATGCGTCGGCCATTGCATAGTATGAATCCTTGTCTGAATCAATCTGACATTGACTGTAGGCGGCGAGATCCGCCATCAGGAGAAGTTGTAGTCTATAACTTACCGCAGGTCAGGTAAAATGCTGTTTAATCTGAGCGCACCCAATTCTTATGTCATATCAAGTTCTCGCCCGTAAATACCGCCCCAAGAGCTTCGATACGCTCGTCGGGCAGGAGCACGTCGTACGGGCGCTGACGCATGCGCTGGACCAGAAACGGCTGCATCATGCTTATCTGTTCACCGGCACGCGCGGCGTGGGGAAAACCACCTTGTCGCGGATTCTCGCCAAGGCATTCAATTGCGAAATCGGGATCACCTCGCAACCCTGCGGCACTTGCGATGCATGCACCGCGATCGATGCGGGACGCTACGTCGACTACATTGAGATGGATGCCGCATCGAACCGCGGCGTCGACGAAATGGCGCAGCTGCTGGAGCAGGCCGTATACGCGCCGTCCAATGCGCGCTTCAAGGTCTACATGATCGACGAGGTGCACATGCTGACCAACCACGCGTTCAACTCGATGCTGAAGACGCTGGAAGAACCGCCCGAGCACGTCAAGTTCATCCTGGCCACAACCGATCCGCAAAAAATCCCGGTCACGGTGCTGTCGCGCTGCCTGCAATTCAACCTGAAGCAAATGCCGCCGGGCCATATCGTCGGACATCTGGAAAACATTCTCGGGCAGGAAGAAATTGCGTTCGATACGCCTGCGCTGCGCCTGCTCGCGCAAGGCGCGCATGGATCGATGCGCGATGCATTGTCGTTGACCGATCAGGCGATTGCCTATGCCGCCGGAAAAGTCACGCTGGATGCGGTGCAGGGCATGCTGGGTGCGCTGGACCAGTCGTACCTGATCAGGCTGCTCGATGCATTGGCACTCAAGGATGGCGCGGGCCTGCTGGCAATCGCCGACGAGATGGCCGCGCGCAGTTCTTCATACAATGGCGTGCTGCAGGATCTCGGCACTTTATTGCACCGCATCGCGCTGGCGCAAACGGTGCCGTCCGCCGTGCCTGAGGATTTACCCGAGCGTGGCGACGTCATTCGTCTGGCGTCCGAATTCGATGCGGAAGAAGTGCAGCTGTTTTATCAGATCGTCGTGCACGGCCGCAATGAACTTGGCCTGGCGCCCGACGAGTATGCGGGATTCACAATGACGTTGCTGCGGATGCTGGCTTTCCGTCCGGGCATTGGCGGAGCGGAAGGCCAGCCTGTTGCCGCGGGAACGGTTGCAGCGGTTGCTGCCGCGCCAGTGTCGGCCAGGGCAGGCAGCATGGTGCAATCGGCGGTCGCCGTTTCTTCGGTTCGTCCGGCGGCCGGTTCCAGTCCGGCGCGGGCAGCGCTCGACGCCGCACGCGGCATCGGCAAGGCGCAGCCGGCTGCGCACGCTTCAAAAACGCCTGCTACGGCTACGCCGCCCTGGGCACAGGATAATGCGCCGGGGAAGGAACTTCCCGTAGCCGAGGCTTCGCTCCCGGCGCCTCAAAAAAAAACTGAACCCGAAGCATTGAGCGTATTGAGTGCGGCGTCGGATCGTTCGGCTGCAGCAGCAGTGCCGGGTATACAGGCATCGCAAGCTCCATTGCAAAAACCGGCCGTATTCCAGCCGGTGCCTGCGTTGAACTGGGACGGAAACTGGCCGCAACTCGCTGCAAACTTGTCCCTGCGCGGGGTTGCACAGCAACTGGCGCAGCAAAGCGAATTGATCAAATGCGACAGCGCCGGCGACCAGGTTCAAGTCCAGTTGCGGGTACCGGTCGAGACGCTCTGTTCCGCAGGAAGCGTGGACAAGCTTGCGACGGCCTTGTCGGAACACTTCGGGAAAACAGTTCGCATTTCCACCGAGCTCGGCGCGGTGCGGCAGACCGCCAATGCGCATGCGGAAGCGGAACGCGCCGTCCGCCAGCGCGAAGCGGAACAGACGATGCACGATGATCCATTTGTACAGACATTAATCCGGGAATTCGGTGCAACCATCGTGCCCGGATCGATCAAACCTATCTAATCCACAGCACAGGAGTGACACCATGATGAAAAACCAACTGGCGGGCTTGATGAAGCAAGCCCAGGCAATGCAAGACAACATGAAAAAAATGCAGGAGCAACTGGCGCAGATCGAAGTAGAAGGGCAATCCGGAGCCGGCATGGTCAAGATTGTGATGACCTGCAAGAACGACGTCAAACGCGTCTCGATCGATCCGTCGCTGCTCGGTGAAGATAAGGATATGCTGGAAGACCTGGTTGCCGCCGCGTTCAACGATGCGGTGCGCAAGGCGGAAGCAACCACGCAGGAAAAAATGGCGGGCATGACCGCCGGATTGCCGTTGCCGCCTGGATTCCAGATGCCGTTCTAGTTCTTACTTTGTTGCAGCCAAGTCAATCGCACGGAACATCAGTGAAATCACCTTCGAGTCTCGTATTTCTTACCGAAACACTGCGCCGGCTGCCCGGCGTCGGGCCGAAATCTGCGCAGCGCATGGCTTATCATTTGATGCAGCATGATCGTGAGGGAGCCGCGCAACTCGGCCGAGCGCTGACCCAGGCGGTCGACAAGGTCCAGCATTGCGCGCGCTGCAATACGTTTACAGAGAACGATGTCTGCGAAACCTGCCTGGATAGCGAGCGCGACGCCAGCCTGCTGTGCGTGGTCGAGACGCCAGGCGATCAGTTGATGATCGAGCAAACCATGACATTCAAGGGCTTGTATTTTGTATTGATGGGCCGCCTGTCGCCGCTTGACGGCATCGGTCCCAAGGAAATCCATCTTGAAAAACTGATGGCGCGCGCCACCGACGGTGGTGTGAAAGAGGTGGTGCTTGCCACCAATTTCACCAATGAAGGCGAAGCGACCGCACACTACATCAGCGAAACGCTCAAGGCGCGCGGATTGCAAGTAAGCAGGCTCGCGCGCGGTGTGCCGGTTGGCGGCGAACTGGAGTACGTCGATGCCGGCACGATTGCGCGCGCGATGCTCGACCGCCGCGCTACCTAACCCAGCGCACGACGCATAATTTTTTCGTCTCTTGAGTCTGCGTGACCGCGCAGAAATTTTCACGCCATGCAAGCAAAAAAATCTCACGGGCCGCTGGCCGGCATCAAAGTACTGGAACTCGGAACCTTGATCGCAGGTCCGTTTTGCTCGCGCATGCTGGCGGAGTTCGGCGCGGAAGTGATCAAGATCGAATCGCCCGACGGCGGCGATCCGATCAGGCAATGGCGCGTGTTGAAAGATGGTACGTCGCTTTGGTGGTCGGTCCAGGCGCGCAACAAAAAAAGCGTCACGCTGAACATGAAAGATCCGCGCGGACAGGAAATCGCAAAAAAACTCGCGCTGGATGCGGACGTCATCATCGAAAACTACCGGCCGGGTGTCCTTGAGAAATGGAATCTCGGTTATGAACAGCTGAAAGCAGAAAACCCGGCCGCGATCATGGTGCGCCTGTCCGGCTATGGACAGACCGGGCCGATGAAGGACTTGCCGGGTTTCGGTGCGATCGGCGAATCGATGGGCGGCATGCGTTATGTCTCCGGCCATCCGGATCGCCCGCCGGTACGCATCGGCATTTCGATCGGCGACTCGGTCGCGGCACTGCATGGCGTGATCGGCGCGATGATGGCGCTGCGCCATCGCGATGCGACCGGCGGCAGATGGAACGGCAAAACCGGCGAGCAATGCGTGGCAGGGCAGGGGCAGATGGTCGACGTCGCACTGTATGAATCGGTGTTCAACATGATGGAGTCGCTGGTGCCGGAATACGATTTTGCCGGTGTGGTGCGCGAACGTACCGGCGGCGCGCTGCCGGGCATCGTGCCGTCCAATACTTATACAACGCAGGATGGCGAGAATGTTGTCATTGCAGGCAACGGCGACGCGATTTTCAAGCGCTTGATGCTCGCGATCGGACGCGCCGATCTGGCCGGCGATCCGCAACTTGCGCGCAATGATGGCCGGGTACCGCGCACAGCGGAGATCGACGGCGCCATTCAGGCCTGGTGCAGCAATCAACCCATCGACGGCGCGCTTGCGACGCTCAAGGCAGCCGATGTTCCGGTCGGCAAAATCTACTCGGTGCGCGACATGATGACCGATCCGCAATTCCTCGCGCGCGGCATGTTTGAGCAGCATGCGTTCGAGGATGGCACGCCGATCAAGCTGCCGGCGATTACCCCGAAGCTTTCCGTGACGCCCGGCGCGACAAAATGGCTCGGTCCTGCATTGGGTGAGCACAATCATGAAGTGCTGCGTGCGCTCGGGTTGGACGATGCGCATATCGAAATGCTGAAGAATGAGGGCGTGCTGTAGATACCTGTGTCATCCGTGCCGGATAACTATTTCAAGGGTTTTCTGCCGCCTCGCGGCTCCGCGCTTCTGAAACATGTTGTTTCAATCCTTACCTATTGACACTGACCGGCACCGGTCGCCTGGCGTTTAATAGACCAGTCAATCAGGAGGTCTATCATGCATAAATTCCGTTCAACAGCTTTCACAATGGTTATCGCAACAGCGGTTCTCGCCGGTTGCGCAAGCCCCGTTTACCGCGAGCCGGTCGTGTACCAGCCTTATCCGTCCGCCCCTCAGCCTTATCCCCCCTCATCTCCAACGTATTCTTCTTCCTATGGCGTGGTCGATTCGATTCGGCTCACGCAAGCTGCCAGTACCGGTGGGACCGGCATCGGCGTCGGCGCGATTGCCGGCGGCGTCGTCGGCGGTGTACTCGGAAACCAGGTCGGCGGCGGCAGAGGGAAAAAACTTGCGACAGTCGCAGGCGTAGTGGGAGGCGCAATGGTAGGCCACGAGATCGAGCAGCGCAACGCACAGCCTCGGGGCGATGTCTATCAGATCGGCGTCCGGCTGAACAACGGCGCCTATCAGACCGTCACGCAGGAGAGCGTTACCGATTTGCGGGTGGGTAGTCGAGTGAGAATCGAGAACGATCGCGTGTATCGTTATTAAAAGCATTTAGCACGATGATCTAATCCAGGCACTCCGACAGAGGGTGCAGGGAAAGCGGGTGAAACTCCATTCGCCCGGCTACTTCTCGACCGCATTCGCGGTTGCCAATACGACTAAATCCGGCACGGGGAATCCTAACAGCTCGCACTGGCGAGGGAATTTGAGATTTCTCGCTGCTCGGCTTATCGGCAGTTAACGGTAAGTCGGGGACGCTATATTTTCAGCAGCCGGCATAGGCGCACAATCTGCCTACGTTCAGCAGGCAAAAGCTAAATGGCATGAATTTCTTCCTGGCAGAGCAGCCATATGTGCCCCAAATTCCCATAAACAGGAGATTGATTTTTATTGCGTTTTCAAGGTGTTGCTGATTTATCAGAAATACTCCCCCTAAAAGTTAGGCACACCAAATATTTGATGCTAATCTGCGCTCATCTTGTCTGAAAATCAATTGACAATATGTCATTCGACGAGGGAAATGTCAGTCGCAAAAGTACTTAAAAAAATAGATTTTAAGAACACTTGGCTTTCTCTCTTTTAGAGAGTGTCGCCGAAACACAAACAGCTTCCCTGGGGAGGGACCACATGTTATGCACTCTACGCGCCGCATTCGCCGCGCTTGCCTTGCTGTCGCCTTTAGCCGCATTCGCGGATTCCTGCATCTGGTTCTCCGACGACGGTGTCCTGTCGCAGGTACAAACAAACAGCAATGCGATTGCCTTAACCGTACCCCTGCCGCACGCCAATGCACTTGCAATGAATGGCCAGGATTGCGGGGTATGGGCGCTCGACAACAAGTCCCTGATGCGCTACGACGCCAATGGCGATCTCCAGACAAGGATCGAGCTTGGCGCCATCGACAAGAAATTAGGCGGTGCCGATCAGCTTGCCGTTGATCCCCATGACGGGAGCGTGTGGATCGCCGAGCATAAGCAGCTCATCCACTTATCGAGCACCGGTGTGAAAATTGGCGAGTCACCGCTGAATGGCCCGGTCAGGACCATTGCGATTGCACTGGACCGAAGTGTATGGGTACTCGGCAATAAGCAGCTTTGGCAATTCAATGCACAAGGCGGTCTGATTGCCACAATCGATTTGCATAAACTGGTCACGTCGGCGCCGAAATTCTTGGCAATTGACAACCTGGGCGGCAGGTTGTGGTTAGCCGGGGAAAAGAGGCTGACACAAATCAATCTCAAGCAGCCAGGCCAGCCTCCACTGCGCATCAACCTGCCCCACAACGCCGCCGCGGTGACGGTGAATCCGCTTACGGGAGAAGTCTGGCTCGCCGCAGAACGGTTTCTCTTGTCCTATGGCCGCGAAGGCAATGTCGTCAGCGCAATCGATTTGCGAGCACACGGCATTTCAAAGGCAGAGCAACTCGCATTCGATCCGGCGAGTCGTGCACTATGGGTTGGAGGAAAGGAATCCTTAAGCCGTTTTTCTGATCGCGGTGAATTGATTGTCACGATGCTAGCCAAGGAGGGTCCTCAAGCGCTGGGCGTACCCGCGTTTACATTGACTCCATCCCTGCATTTGATCCGACCTCCGCAAGACGCGCTCACCAATAATCCCCAGCCGACGATCAGCTACGGCTACGATGCGACGTGCAACAACCAGGCATGCGGATTTGAGCAAAGTTATTTCAACAGCTACAGCGTCGCTGCGACGCTCAATCAACAGCCGATCGGGCCATTCGCATTCGATGGCAGCACCGGACAAACCAGCTACGTGCCAGGCACGCGTTTGCCCGAAGGCCGGAACAAACTTTCCGCGCAGGCGAAAGATGGCTTTGGGCTGATTTCCAGCACGGTCGATGACGTGTTCACGATCGATACGATTGCACCGAAGTTCCTGAACGTCAGCCCGGCGAACGGTAGCGTAATGACGACACCCAACATCAGTCTGACAGGCGTGGTCGATGACGTAACGGCCGTGGTTGTTCTAGAAGGAGTCGGGCCGGCAACAAGTACCGGCATCCATGGCGACACACTGAGCTTCAGTATTCCGGTGATCCTCAAACCGGGCCTCAATACGTTTACCCTTGCTGTGCTGGACAAGGCAGGGAACACGGCATCGCAAGTGATACATATCACCCTGAGCATGAATGTCGTGAGCCTGACCGTATCAAGCCCGGTCAATGGCGCAGTCATCACTGAAGACAGCGTTCTGGTCACCGGCACGTTCAAGGGGCCGGCCAACACCGGCATCTCCATAGGCCACGTGGTCGCTGCGCAGGACGGAGAGCGCTTCTACGCCCAGGTGCCGCTGGAGACTGGTACAAACACCCTTGCCGTAACCGCGACCGCACCGGACGGATCGACCGCGACGCAATCGCTGGAGGTCGCCAGCACCGGTGCGAATCCGATTGCCCTCCATGCCGAGCCGCACAGCGGCCTGGCGCCGCTCAAAGTCAACTTTACCGTGCAAAGCAATACCGCCAATACCGTGAGCAAGATCGACGCGGACTACAACGGCGACGGCAGCAGCGACTTCAGCACCACCGATCCTGCGGCACAACTCCAATTTACCTACACGGCGCCTGGCGTCTACCAGGCGCGTTTCAAAGTCACCGACAGCCAGAATCAAGTCGTGGAAAAGACCGTAGCGGTGGTCGTCGAGGATGCTGTCAAACGCGACCAGGAGCTTCGGGCAATCTGGACGCAATTCACCGGGGCGCTCGCTCGCGGCAGCAAGAGCGAGGCGCTTGCGTATCTCAACGGACCGGCACAGGCAAAGTACGGCCCGGTGTTCGATGTGCTCGGTCCTTATCTCAACGAAATCGTTGCGTCCTATTCCCCTCCGCTGCGCAGCCTCATTGCGACGGAGCTCGCCGAATATGCGATCGTGCGTCAAGTCGGGGGAGAGAAGCGGTTGTACTTCATGTACTTCGTTCGTGGCGAAGATGGGGTCTGGCGGATCGAGTCGATGTGAGGAGGTTCTCGATGAAAGAACGTAAATTTTTAGGTGTGTTGGCCGTACTTTGCATGCTCGCGATGCAAACCGGCTGCGCAGCGGTTTTTCACAGCAGTTACTCGTCCGAGCCGATCGAGGCGACAGTGGTGGATGCCGAGACGGGAGAGCCGCTGGAAGGCGTGATCGTGGTGGCGCATTGGGAACTCGTGCACGGATCGTTTGGCGGGCGGGTACCGTCCGGGCAATTGAAAGTGATGGAGGCCGTGACGGACAAGGCGGGAATATTTCGCTTTCCCGCATGGGGACCGGTGGAGAATAAAACATCGGGCATTTTGGAAGAGAAGTCACCGCAGATTCTCATTTTCAAAAGCGGATACGAATTTGGTGGTTTCACAAATAAGTGGGATCGCGAATACGCAACAATGTCGCCAAGGCGGCGCTCGGAGTGGCACGGCAAGACGATGCGTCTAAAGAAATTCAAAGGAAGCCAGCAAGAATATGCAAGTCACCTGAGCTTTCTGACGACGAGCCTTAGCTTCGCCTACAGTCCCAAAGACTGTGAGTGGAAGTATGTGCCTCGGATGCTGATCGCACTAGATCGAGAGAAAAAACAGCTTTCCGCTCAAGGGATATTTAATTCATTGTCAAAAATCGATCATGTTGGTGGACAGCAGAAATGTGGATCAGCGCGGGAATTTTTTGGAGACTATCTTAAATGAAGCAGACTATTATCGCGCTCGGCTTGATTTCCGTTGTGCGTATAAGCGCAGTGCACGCATATGAAGTCACCACACATGAGGATATGTCGCAAAAAGCTGTTGAAATATCCGGGCTGGCAAAAAGCGACATTCTTATTGACTTGGGTTTGGAGCCACTGAGTAAAGAACAGCCCTTTCCAAATTCAAAGAATAACCCTGTCCCGATCGTTACACTTTTTCGAAACGGCGCCAATTTCGAAGACGAACTCAGTTTGCCCCGCCCCCTGAATCACTTCTTTGATCCCAAGTCGGGATATGGGCTGGCAATTCCCAACGCCAGACCCTCACCGGACTGGGCGCTGGAAGACAAGGGCGATGTCACAGATGTATCCGGTGCGGAGCAGGAGTTCTCCTACAAGGAAGGGAGAAAGTATTTTCTGGACGCGCTGACCAAGTCCACCGAAGACGAGCGCCATAAAAATTTCGGCTTGACGTTCCAGACGCTCGGAATGGTGATCCACCATAGATCGATTCAATATCAGGAGATTCTCCATGAGAGGACGTAAATTTGCAGGCGTGCTGGTCGCCCTTTCGATGCTGGTGATGCAAACCGGCTGTGCAGCGATTTTCCACAGCAGCTACTCGTCCGAGCCGATCGAGGCGACAGTGGTGGATGCCGATACGGGAGAGCCGCTGGAAGGCGTGATCGTGGTCGCGCATTGGGAACTCGTACACGGATCGTTTGGCGGACGGGTACCGTCCGGGCAATTGAAAGTGATGGAGGCCGTGACGGACAAGGCAGGAATATTTCGCTTTCCTGCATGGGGACCGGTGGAGAATAAAACATCAGGCAGTTTGGAGGAGAAATCACCGCAGATTCTCATTTTCAAAAGCGGATATGAATTTGGTGGTTTCACGAACAAGTTGGAACGCGATTACTCAACGATGTCGTCAAGGCGGCGCTCGGAGTGGCACGGCAAGACGATGCGTCTGAAGAAATTCAAGGGAAGCCAACAAGAGTACGCGAGGCACCTGAGTTCGCTGACGATAAGTCTTCGTTTCGCCTACAGCCCCAAGGACTGTGAGTGGAAGTATGTGCCTCAGATACTCGTCGCACTAGATCAAGAGGAAAAGCGGCTTTCGGCACAAAAAATAGTTAATGGATTGCTAGAAATCGACGATGTGGGGCAGCAGAATCAATGTGGATCAGCGCGGAAATTTTTTGAGGGATATCTCAAATGAAACGCCTCGTCGCAGTATTTTCCTTTAGTTTGATGTATCCGATAAGCGTAGTTCACGCGTATGAGGTCGGCACGCATGAAGAAATGTCGCAAAACGCCGTTGAAATATCGCAGTTGGCAAAAGGCGATATTCTTACCGATCTGGGTTTGAAACCGCTGGATGAAAACCAGAAATTTCCAAATTCAAAAAACATTTCAGGCCGGATCATCGAACTTTTTCGGAATGGCGCAAACTTCGAAGACGAAATCAGTTTGCCCCGCCCCTTGAATCACTTCTTTGATCCCAAGTCGGGATATGGGCTGGCGATCCCCAATGCCAGACCGTCGCCGGACTGGGCGCTGGAAGACAAGGGCGATGTCACGGATGTATCCGGTGCGGCACAGGAGTTCTCCTACAAGGAAGGGAGAAAATATTTTCTAGACGCGCTGACCAAGGCTACAGAGAATGATCGCAACAAGCACTTCGGCTTGACGTTCCAAACGCTCGGAATGGTGATCCACCATATCCAGGACATGGCCCAGCCGCAGCATGTGAGAAACGATGATCACTGCAAGGATAATCTCTGCAGGATTGTTTTTCGCCACTATCCCAGTCTATACGAGAAATTTACCGACGACGTTGAAGTTCGCCCAAAGTTGCCCTTCACTGGCTACGCGCCCGTCTATTCTTCCGCCGAAACGCTTGCCTTCAACACGCCGCGCAAGTTCTGGATCGGCGAAGGCAAGGGCATGGCCGAATTCACCAACCGCAATTTTGTCAGCGCGCGCACCAACTTCCGCAGCACCCTGACCGGCATTCTCCCCAGCGCCGAATACGCCGAACCGGCGCCGCATCAAGGCATGGCTTTCATCACGCCGGCAGACGCCTTCATGGAATTGGGCGAAGCCTATCCATCCGAGGTCAAGGAATTCTGCGGCGAGGGCGAGACTTGCAAGATAGGATTTGTTCAAAGCACGGTCAATGACGCGTTCAGGGGAACGTCGGTACTCAATGAGCGTGCCGCAAGCCTGTCGATTTTCGATGAAGATATCAAACGACGTGGGCTCGAGGTGGATGTCTCGGAAGGCGCGCAACGATACCGGACCGACCGTATCTTTTCCTTGAACCGCCTGAACTACAGGAAGGCGCATGAGTTTCTGATCCCGCGCGCGGTTGGCTATTCCGCCGGTTTGATCAACTACTTCTTCCGCGGGAAGATGGATTTCATCCCCGATCCCGATAATGCGGGCAAGTACATGATCAAGAACTTGGGGCCGGAAGACATGAAGGGTACGTTTACGCTGTATTACGACGACAAGGATGGCAAGCGATACCCAACTGGCAACAAATGGGATCTTGAGATCGGCGCCAATCAATCCAACAATAATTTGATACTCAAACCAAACTCGGAAGACTTACCTGAAGCACTTGTGCCTGGCAAGTATATGCTGGTCTTTAACGGCACAATGGGGGAGGAGTCAAAAGGCTCGGGTATGTCCTCAACTGGTGCGGTCGCCGCTAAGCAATTTGAAGATCCTGTGAAGATCAAGTTCACCCAAGGGCTGTATTGGACGATTCCAACGGATCAAAGAAACCCTGATCCGTTGTACGGCTTTGATGCCAGAATAAAATCTGACCAAAGCGTAATTGACGCTCTTCTCGCGAGTGAAAATAACGTGAGTGTTCACTACAAGGGGTCGCATACTGGTGACCAAATCATACCGTGTCGGTCGTTTGGTGCCGAGAGTGCTGCCGTGTGGTGTTACAACTTTAAAGACCCATCCGTCAATATTCAATTTGATTCGGCAGGACGTCTCTCGCCCGACGGAGGCTACTTGTTGTGGGATGCGTTCACCGACTCCTCGGCAAGGATGACTTTTTATATTGACGACGCCGTATTATTTTCAGTTTCCATCGTTCCGCAGACACCGACTAAGGAGCCGCGCAGAAATAAGTTCGTGAATTTTTAGAATACTCGGTGGTCTGAAACAATTATGCAGAACGCAGACCTGATGCACCAAATTGACTTGCGATTTCGTTGC
>Ga0209343_10001405_pt1 | contig 32408 bp, 24 predicted proteins | sample RifCSPlowO2_02_FD_184026 | JGI IMG/M metagenome (GOLD analysis project Ga0209343, IMG submission 184026) | Groundwater microbial communities from Rifle, Colorado - Rifle CSP2_plank lowO2_0.2 (SPAdes) (version 2) | ecosystem: Environmental > Aquatic > Deep subsurface > Groundwater | place... | reverse complement strand
TGAGACAGTCCGGCAGTGGAAATCCAGTTGGCACCCTTGTTACTTGGCGTCGGGTTCGACAAGCGCTTGAACGTCAAGTCGTTCAAGTCAAGAATCACAACACTGTTGTCAAACGTGGCCGCGTGCCCACCGCCATGGAACACCATCGCCCCCAAAGGCCCCCAATACGGATTGAAGACACCACCAGAGTAGTCGTCAACGATCTTACCGAACGCGTACTCCCAGCCAGCGAGTTTTCCATTCTGCGAAAGAAAGGTATTCGCGGTTGCAACTGCCTTGGCGGCGCCACCACTGGCGGGCACCCAGCCAGGAGGCGGCGCGGCCACGGCGGCATCAGAAGCACCGCCAACACCGGCCCACAGTGCAATGGAACCTGCACCCGTCGCGGCAGACTGCAGGAACCGTCTCCGGCTGGGCAATGTCCGGTTCGTGGTTGAAGGTTCAAGTTGGTGGCAACACTCTGTAACTTCGCGCATTTTAGAGTCCCAGGTTAGTAGCATTTAGTGCCAACGCTGGCGCCAACCCCAAAAGGATTGTCACCTTAAATAGAACTGAAATATCCACACCGCAATGGCCGCCCAACCTAGCGTGATAACCACGTGGGTGTATAAAAAATGGCGCGTGGTTACGACGTCTACCCGTTTTGAAATGGCAAACCACCCCACCTCAACGAGAAGTGCCAGGATAGCCAGCGCGTAAGACAGCCGAAGTCTGTAGCGCGACAGTTCCCGCCAAGGCGGATAGGTGCTGACGGCGCTCGCATAGGCGATCTTCAGGGTCGCCCGCTCGGTCGCGACGTCTTGTGCAGGCTGCAACGGCACAAGCAACGAAAAACCGGTAAGGCTTTGCCGATCCACCACTTTGCCAAGGGTGATCGTCGTATCGCTTCTGGTGATTCGATTGGGGTCCCCTGCGCCGTCCAGCAAAACTTCCCATTGGTCTGGCGTTGCCCCCCGCTGAATCGAGATTTTTCGCGGAGCTTCCATGGGGCTGGATGCGACCCTAAACAGAACAGCACTTGCCGAATGGGCTGCAGGGTCAATTATTTGCAGAGCATCGGCCTGCGTTGGTTTGCTATTGACAACCACCCAGCCAGCAAACGGCCGCTCAGAAGCACGACGAATTTGAAGCTTGGCAACGGTTTGGGTCGCGTAGCTGATCGTCAGATGCCGTCCATCGGACGTCGAGGTGCTGATAAAACTATGCGCCGTTGCACCTGGCAATAAACGAAGTGCGGGGTCAACTGTCCAGATCGTTTCCGTGCCCATTGGTACGTTCTGGGAGAAATCCAGAACCAGCCAGGTTTGACTATCGATCTGCAAAACCTGGCGTCGAAACTGCGCACCGTCCATATTGCGCCGTTCCACTTCAATGAAGCTGACGCCTGATGCCTCGCCGGCTTTCAGGAGTTGAACAGAACGTGGGATAGAAAATTCTTCCCCCGGTTGATGAGGTGCATTGGAGCCAGTCCAGGAGTAAGCTGCCTTCTCATTCCGCTCCCCATAAGGCCAGTAGCCCGTATTGGTGACCCAATCGACGCCGCCAGCCCAAAAAAGGACAGACCCTTCATCCGCGTGCTTGTGGCCATGTCCATCGTGTTTGGCCCAGGCAATGAGAGTTTGAGAAAACTGTTTCGATTCATTTGCTCGCCACCAGATCGCGTAACCCGCCGCTGGAAACAAGCTGCTTCCAATCACTGGGTCTGGATGCGGCGGCAACAAGTGTCGAATTGGGGCGGTGCCGCCACTCTGACTCATTGGCATTGCGTTGCCACCGCCGCTACCAGTATTACCGAGTAATGGCAGAGTTCCATCCGGGCGCATCATGATAGCAAGCACCAAACGCGAATTTCGTGCGGCATCAATAAGCGATGGCGCGGGTACCAAGCCGTTAAGAACGCTGAGACGAACCGCCATGGCCAGCAATTCGGCGCCAAACAATTGATAACCGGCTGAGTGTTCGAGGATGACACCTTCCCGCGAGACATAAAAAGGCAGTTGGACCATCAGCCTTTCCAGCGCGAGACTGCGCCACGCGCCGGATTCAGGAAACGCCGGAAATGCAGCAGCAATCTGCAGAAGTGCGAGATTTTGTGCCACGCCATGATTGGTTCTGACCGTGAATTGACCGGGTTTTGCCAGCAGTCGACCGCTGCGTTCAACCAGCGAAAGTATTTGGCGGGCCGACGCAACGGGGAAATCAGGACTCTCGCGCACGAGGCGCCACAGCTTCGCCAATACGGAGATTCTGCCAGCCATCGCATGATCGTTCCACAAAAACCCCTCCCCCTGTCTTTGCCTAGCTTCATGCGCTGCAAAATCGAGGACGCGACTGGTTGCCAAATCCAGAAAGCGACGGTTATGCGTTTGCTCGAAGGCAGTGAGCAAGACGCGTTCAACCTCCAGGCTGGCCATGACAAGTTGGAGCGATGGCGGCCCACGTTGATAGTCTATTGGATAGCCTTGCAGGGCCAAACGCGCTTCCAAGAAGCCGGGTACGGGGAGGGTTCCCGCCAGTATTTGCTCGGCGATCCCGATGATTTTTTCATCTGGAATGCCGAGCCGTGCGCCCAGTGCCATGCCGGATATCTCGTCCAAAACCGCGGGAGGAGGTGCCTGTGCGGAGGCTTGTAACGCCTCCTGAGCGACTGGACTGCGATCAATCCGATAGTGCAAAAAATCCGGCATCCATACGGCGGACACAAGCGCGAGGGGAAGCGTCCACCTCCAGAGAAAACAACGAACCCTGGCTCGCATAGGAGCAGCGGCCGCGCCGAGCGCTTTGCCTGGGCTAAGAATAATTTCCACGCAATTGCTCTCTTACTGTTGCACGGGCCATCATTTGGCCGGGCCAATGTAGCGTCGGGCGATCACCACGTTGTCAATGTATAGCGTCATGTCTTGGGGCGATTTTGTCGTACCGCCGTGGTAAATATTCATCCAGACGCTTTCAATTTTCAGCTCGCGGGTATGGCGAAACTGAATAGTCGTTTTTTCCAGCACCTGCCGACCGTCTATCCAGGCCCGGAAGATGCCGTCGGGGGAGTCAGGGGTATTTAGCTTGACATATTGCTCCACGGCATACCATCGATTGTTTTCCAGCAAACCTGATGGCCCTTCATTCCACCCCCAGTACTCTCCGGACACGCCCGCTGCATCTGCGTGATAGGCGTAAGAGCCCATGGCAGTCAGGCGAGCCACGGACTTGTCCACCGAGGGCCGCGCGGCAAAACCGCCGCGCACCGACCAACCGTTGTATCCGTCCGACTTGCGCATCCCCCAGCCGGCGCGGTCATAGGTTCCAGCAATGCCAGGCATCTTGCCGCCTTCAACATAGGGGTTCCAGTCGTCGGCAAACCGCAAGTAGTACCGGAAATAGATCTCCTCTGGTTCCTGTTTGCCACCTTTGGCAAACAGGTAGCGCAAATCCAGGCCGAGGTTTTGTCCCTTAATCAGTCGAACGCGCAATGCTCGTCCAGAAAACGGCTCAAACCGCCTAGGAGCGTCGTTGGCAATCGCTTCGACTGTACTTCGCGGACCGAAATAACCCCACTCGGTGAGCCAGACCGGGCTTTCAAAGCCAGTCGAAAACACAACATCCGGGTGTCTTTCAATACCTACATCCCGGGCGAAGTCCTTCGCCAGGCCCGTCAGAGTATTGGCTGACATCCGGGTGTAGGGCGGGGCCGTGCGGTACACCCCAATCTCAGTGCCACTCGCGTACCGCATGTCAGAGACGAGGGAGAGAACCGCTTGCTGCAGCCGTGCATCTGTTTTTTTTAGATCAAATCGAAACAGCGCACTTTGTGAACCACTAACTTTCAAACTTGGCTTTGCACCCAGACTGGACAGCGACGTACAGTCAAGGTAAGTATCTGCGGCCGGAGACAGTCTGGTTTGTGAACCATCTGACCACTGCAACTTGAGCACTGGACGAGCGCTTGCGTCTGGCGACTCTCGGCTGTGGAAATCCACCACGCCGTTCTTGCCCCCCGGCTTGACCCGCAACAACATACCGGCATTGAGGTAGCGCCCGTCAAGCCAGCCCCGAACCAGTTCGCTCACATCCCAGTCTTCAATCTGCCTCCCTTTACCGAGCGGCACCGACTGCGTAGCAAAAGGATGGTCGCCGTACAGTTTGCCCGCTGCATCGACCCAGTCACCGCCAGCCCGGCTCCACGCCATGTGGCCCATGCCAGTGTAGTTCGCACAGGTCGGCCCGGCCGCACCGTCACCGAGAAGAAACGTGTCGGGCATCGCGACAGCCACTGAACCACACGCAAGACAGCCGGCCAAGACCAGCGCGTGACCTGGTTTATTCAACACTTTGAATTCCTCTCTTGCAGCATTAAACATTGTCTGCGGCAGTAAAGTTGACCGATCGACTATGCCACCCGCGGCGCCGCTGCACGCAGGTTGAGCATCAACCGGATGCCATACCGCAGCCACGTACGGTCCCACGGCGTGAAGCGGGGCAACTGAAAGGCGTCGGTGGCCGCCGATGACACACCCGTTGCTGTCGATACCGCGGCAACAAACCCGGCTTGTTTGACCATCACCGCGTGTTTTCCATAGTAATCCGTGCCCGGTATACCGTTGGGGTAAGCGAACAAGGAAACCGGCTCATTTAACAATGATTCAAGTACCATCTTGCTACTCGTTATTTCTGCCATGGACTCACTATCCGGCAACTTGGCCAGAATGGGATGGGTGCAGGTGTGCGCACCAATTTGCATACCTGCATCGCGCAACTGAATGACCTGCCTGGAAGTCATCATTAAGTCGTCAGGCAATGCAATAGGCACTGCTCTTTGCACCTGTGCGACCGCCTCACTGCGCTGGTCGTGCGCGAGGTACTTGATGCGCCCCAGCAAGGACTCAATGGCAAGGCGTCTGTCTGCGACAGACGTCAGCTTGAAATGCCCGAGACCGGCGTCGCTCAAGTCAAGCGAGTCGTTTTGACATTTTCGTATCGCCTCTATGAGCGTGTCATTCCACATCCGTCCGGCATCCATGAAAGAGGTGGCCACAAAGAAGGTGGCAGGCAGACCATGTCGCTTCAGTATCGGCATTGCGTTGGTGGCGTTATCTGCGTAACCATCATCAAAGGTGATGGCGGCAGAACGTGCGGGCAGCGTACCGGCGCGAAGCTGCATGACCGCCTTGTCAAGCGGAAGGACTTGGAACCATTTGCTCAGCCAACCCAGAATTTCGTCGAAGCGACGGGCATCAGGCTCATCGGGAAATAGCGGGTCTTTTTGCGACAGCACCCGATGAAAAATAAAAATGGACAGGCGGCCTCGCGGGCCGCTGGGAGATAACATGCCAAACGCACTTTTCAAAGCCATTGTCATGCCCTTTTCGGGACGATTACTGGACTGGGACTCGAGGTCGTTGCGGCACCAAAAGCACCTTGTGGCTCGCTCTCCCATCTTTTTTCCTGTAGCCAGCGCAAAGAAACTACCAGCACAACGAGAATGTTGTAGGGAAGGTCAAAGTAGGCTAGCGCTAAAAATGCGCCCCCAACCAAATAGCCAACGAGTGACACTTGGCACATACCGGCCAGGTGATGCAGCCATAGCGTCTCTGCCCGCTTTTTCGCATCCTGCCTGATCTTCCAGGCCGTTCGAAATGCCAGCACCCATATCACGAAAAACAGAAGAAAGCCAACATAGCCATGCTCGCCAAGCACCGAAAAGTAAATACTGTGGGCCCCTTGGTGCTGCGGAGAATCGGGCGCAAATATGGCGTAGATGTCAGGCCTGTAAATCTCAAAACCTCCACCAAAAAAGTTTCGGCTGGCCAAGTTGATTGTCATCTTCCAGGCCCCAATTCGCCCCATCGCGGAGTGGTCCTGCTCATAGCTTCCTATCGTGTTCATGCGTTGCTCCCACGAGCCAGGCATAAAAGCAAGCAAGGCGAGAGCAATGACGCCAAACCAAAAACCGGTCACCATTTTTCGTTCAGACCGCAACCATAGAACCAGGCCCATCGCGGAAACAGCCAAAAGCGCCCCTCTGGACTGTGATCCGAAGACCGAAACTGCAGACAGGAGCATCAGCGCCAACAATCCGTGGCGAATCCATGGACGCGTTGCGACTACCCTCAAATAATTCATCAGCGGGATCACCATGACGAGCGCCACAGCGAGTTCGTTGTTTCCTTCAATAAAACCACCGGGCGGCCCCCATACCCGTTCCGCACCACCACCCCTGAGGGTGAAAAGACCACCTTTAAAACCATAGAAGCCAATTGAAAGAATATTCACCCAGATAAAAAGTTCAATGTGTTTGCGCTCACGCAAAGCCGCAAATGCTATGACCGTCATCAGCTGTATCTTCAAAACCTTGTTGAGCTGCTCCCATGAGATCAATGGGTAGAAGGCGAATGCTGTGGTCACGCACATCCAGATGACAAATGCAAACAGGACTTTGACCGGAGGTTCCCACGGCATATTCAGTTTGTCCCTGGTAGTAAACAGCGAAAGAATCGTGACGCCGGCTACTACGGCGGCCCACGGGGCGTTTTGGGCAAAATCCCACGCCAGCTTGTGGGGGTTCATGATGCTGATCCAGGTCCACAACAAAATGCCGATCCAGGTGTGCCGCAGGGCAAATGGCAAAGCGCCAAGAACGATACCGAGCATCAGTAAATCACGCACTTTTGACCTCCTTGCCATTCCCAAAAACCCTGACCTGACTCACGACATAGCGAAACTTGCCCGAGGATTCATTGGCAATGTCACTCACCCTTTCGACGCCAATATCAACGGCTTGACCCAACCGGGCTTTGAAGTCGCGAATGATGCGCGCCTCTTCTGCTGCGCCAAAGGCTGGCCCAGCCACGACCTTGACGATTGTTTGATCCAGCGACAACTGCTCAATTTTGAAACGCTCAACGCCCGGCAGGTCGCGCACTGTGTAGATCAATGCCAGGCCGTGCATGACAGTACCGTCTCGCGCGACGACGAAGTCGGTCGTGCGCCCCTGCACTTCTTTCAGCACGGGTAAGCCACGGCCACACGCGCACGGCTTATCGTCCAAGACCCCAATATCACCGGTGCGATAGCGCACAAAAGGAAAGTCCGCAGTTGCCATGTGTGTGACGACAATTTCGCCAGCCTCCCCTGCGGCCGCAGGAGAGCCGTCTGAACGCACTGTTTCCACAATGATGTCTTCGGCGCTGATATGCAAACTACCCTCAGGGCACTGGTGTGCGATGAACCCTGCGTCGCGCGCGCCATAGCCGTTAGCCACCGGGCAAGCAAATACCTCACTGATGATGGCTCGTTGCTCTTCATAGAGCTTCTCGGAGGTGACGAATGCAACCTTGATCCCCAGATTATTCATGGCAACGCTTTTGTGCCTTGCGTGCTGTGCAATGAGAGACAGACTCGATGGATAGCCAAACAGCATGGTAGGACGAGTAACGCGGATCGTCTCCACAAACCGGTCCAAATTTTGAGGCGACATCTCAAAAGCTGGCAACAAGCGGCTTCGCAGCAGTGCATCACGCAGGCGCCTGACGCGGTCTTGTGCACCAATCTCCATCGGGCTACCCCACACAACCAGTTCAGAGTCGCCAATATCAACGCCCCACCAGCGGGTGGCGCGCCATTTGGCAGCAACGTCGTGGCTTTTGCGTCCCTTGCCCATGTAAAAGATAAGGGGTTCTCCGGAAGAGCCACCGGTGTTGTAACGTGTCAATGGGCCATGGCCTTCGGCCTTCAGCTTGTCGACGTTTTCCCGGATGTCTGATTTGGCGAGCAATGGCAACAGTTGCAGTGCGGCGGTCGAGCGGACCGCGTTCGGGGCGAAATTGAGTTGTTTGAACAACTGTTGGTAGTAGGGCACACGCTGTCCGATATCGACCAGGAACTGCTGCAATCTCCTGGCACGGTAAGTCTCGAGTTGTTCAGCGGGCCACCACTGACTTTCTTCCAGGTGTTTGCGAAGTGCCACGGAGTCATGGCCTTTGAGGCGTTCGTGGAGCGGAAAGAAGACGTTCGAACATAGTTCGGTATAGAGACTCATGGCGCCCTCCAAGGCGTAGCAGACCGGATATAGGCATCCAGCCACTTGGCGCGTACCTGCGGCCAAGCATGCTTCTCTGCCTCGACCAACCCAGCCTGCCGCAGACTCGCGGCCATAGTGGGGTTCTGCAAGACACGAAGTACTTCCCGGGCCATGGCTTGATCGTCGCCGATTGGCACCAATAGGCCGGAGACACCGTGCTCGACCATATCCGGAATGCCGCCGGCACAGGTGCTAACCACGGGCACACCACTGGCGAAGGCTTCAAGGATCGAGATGGGCATGTTGTCAACCGTACTTGAATTGATCACGCAGTCAGCTGACGCATACAAGGCTGGAATGCAGGCGTTGTCAATGCGACCTGAAAATTGCACGTCATCCGCCAGCTGAAGTTTCAACACCAGCGCCTTCAGATTGGCAAGCTCGGGGCCACTGCCAGCGATCGTCAATGTAGCCCCCGCGAACGACTTTTTAACGACCGCAAAGGCACGGACTGCGGTCGGGATGTCGTAGATGGGCTCCAGATTTCGGGTGACAACAATATGAGGCGCATCGCCGAACACTCTCGGGCGCGTCGGCGTAAAGCGTGACAGGTCAATAATGTTCGAGATGACATCGGCACTCAAGCGGTGATTGGCAAAGACTCTTTGCAAAAATACCGAAGGCGTCACGCGCATGGATGCCTTCGCAAGCATTCGCAGCACATACTTGGGGGCCTTTGCGAAAAAAGGATCCGCATTCCCACCCCGGTAATTGACGATAACCGGCGTCGCCCGCAGGCGCGCAACAATCATCGCTGGCGCCGCAAAGAGATGCCAGGCCCACCCGGAGTTGGCCAGGATGTGCATCACATTCACCCGCCCGGCAGTCCGCCACAAATGAGCCAGATACGGAACCAGGCGAAAGACGGCGCGCAACATGGGAATGCGGCCCACCCACTGCGGTTGATACGGACTATTGGTTCGTACGAATTCAACGTCCACGCCTTCCGACTGGAGCAACAGGATAAGTTGCTGGCATTGATTCGCCATGCCGCCAGAGGGTGGCGGCAAAGGACCGACCAGGCCAACACGCGGCAACGGGTTCGCTGCCGACGCCTCCAATTTGCATGTTGCGCTATTGACCATCTTGTACCGCGCTGGGCCTGGATAAAACGGCGTGCTGGCGACGCTGGACTCGCACCGCCGCAACCCAACAAAATAGCGCTACGAGCGTCGCCAGAGATGCCACCCACACAACAACGAACAGATGCATGTGCAGACGCCACATCGCATTGGCCTGGCGGCGGTTGGCCTCGGTGACCATCAGTTTCGCTGGCGGAAATACCCCTTGCGCAATGCCACCCAACTGCTCCAGTGAACGCGAGACGCCAGAGAATGTGCGAACCAACAAGGCCCGGTCGTAGGTAAACACATTGTTGCCCCACCACATGTACCACTCGGGCAACCCGCGACGGTAATAGCGCCAGGCTTTTTCTTCAATCGACCAGCCAACCCTGGCACCCGGGTAAAGCGGCGCCAGCTTGAGTTGCGGTGAATTGCTGAGCAAGGCCTGACGAAACTCCAGGGCAGACAGAGGCACCCCCATCGTTTCGAAATAATAGTAATTGTTGAAAATATCAACCAGTTGCCATCGCCCCAGTTGCCGATTCCATATTTCGGGCCAAATATGCCCATCGCCGCCAAACCCGTCAAAAGAGAACGCCCAGGACCGCACGGGCATGCCCGCAGCAAGGGAGATGGCCATGAACACGTCCACAAAATCGCCACAGTAGCCTTCCCCGCCGCCAACAATGCGCCGGTAAGTGCCGCGCAGGTCCGACTTGACTGCACCCCCCAACAGCACCGGGCTGCTGCCCAACAGATGACGACTGATGGCTAAGGCGCGCTCCCAGTCGTCAGGCAGCGCAGCCAACCCAAGGCGAGCCGCCACGTCAACAAAAAACGGGTCAACAGGCCCGCGCTCTTGCACGTAGCTGGGTGGTACATTGAGAGGGGTCCAGTCGAACCCGGTGCTGCTTTCGTCGATGAGAACCAGCGCATTGCGCATGCGCACAAGCTCGGTCGAACTGGTCAGGTACGGCGCAAGCGACAACACGCAAAGAACAAGCACCGCGAGGCTGAGCCAGGCGCCACGGCGCCACCGCAATGCAAGGCCCGACGACTGGTCCCCGTTTACCAGCATAAGCCTTCCACCTTGGCCCGAATGGCTGCGCAGTTGGGCAGGTTAACCAGGTCAAGCACGACCTGGTCAGGCCGACAGAGACTTGCCAGGGTGTCGAAAACCGCCTGATCAGCGAGCCCGACCACCAATACCTCGGACTCGTCAATAACGCCCTCTATGTCGGCGCGCAACATCTGCCCAATGTGGGGGAGATGTTTCTCAATAAAACTGCGATTGGCACCCAGCAGTTGGGCCAGACGGACCTCGGGGTCATAAATGGAAAGTTGCATGCCCTTGCCAATCAGTTGTTCGGCCAGACTGACCAACGGGCTCTCGCGCAGGTCGTCGGTGCCGGTCTTGAATGACAAACCAACAAACCCGATCTTGCGCTTGCCAGTGGCCAACAGTTTTTGCAGCGCCAGGTCAAGATGATCGCGATTGGACGGCATGATGCCCGCCAGCATGGGAATCTCAACATCATGTATCTTGGCGAGATAGGTAGTGGCGCGCAAATCCTTGGGCAGGCAGGAACCACCGAAGGCGAAACCAGGTTTCAGGTAAGCGCGCGAAATATTCAGATGGGTGTCCTGGCACATCAGATCCATCACCTCGAACGCGTCCACACCAAGGGCATCGCAAAGGCGGGCGGTTTCATTGGCAAAGGTGATCTTGAGGGCGTGGAAGTTGTTGCAGCAGTACTTCATCATCTCGGCGGAGCGCACCGTGGTTTCGAGAAATTTACAAGGCAACTGGCCAAACAACTCTCGCAGACGCTCGACCGGATAGGCGTGGTTGGCGCCTACGACGGTAAACGGAGGCTTGTCGTAATCACGAATGGAGGAGCCCTCACGCAAAAATTCGGGCTGAAAACAAAGAAAAAAATCTTCTCCCTCTTTCTTGCCGGACTGCGCTTCAATGATAGGGCGCAAGACATCCTCCACCGTACCCGGTACCAGTGTTGAACGAAAAACGACCACATGCGGCTCCTGCTTTTCAGCAATGGCCCGACCTATTTCTTCAGCCAGGCGAAGAATGGCACCCTGATCCTGACTGCCATTGGTCGCCGATGGTGTGCCAACGCAGACCAGAGATATGACGCTGTCGAGCACCGCGGCTTGTGCATCGGTGGTCACCGTGACCTTGCCACTGGCCGCCACACGCGCCATGAGATCGACCATGCCCTCTTCCACCACCGGCGTCTTGCCCGCCATGATCAAGTCAAGTTTTGTGCGGTCGATGTCAACCCCAATCACGTCGTGGCCGTCGCGTGACAAACAGGCCAGCGACACCGCCCCCACATAGCCCAGTCCAAAAATACTGATCTTCATGCAACTACTCCCTTGCTTTTTGAAAAATTCTTGATGGCATGGTCAATGATGCCGTCCAGGCGCGCCATTGAACGGGGCCAGGCGTGGTGGCTGAGCATGCGCTGCCGACCGGCCACAGCCAGGCGATTGCGCTCGGCCGGACTGTCGACAATTCTCATGATGGCCTGCGCACAGGCCGCCGGCGTGTCAGCCACAAGAAAGTGCGTGTCGGACTCGGCATCGACGCCGCCAGCGGCGATGCTGCTGGTCACCACCGGCACGCCCATCGCCATGGCCTCCAGAATCTTGTTCTGTGTACCGCGCGCAATGTTGAGCGGTGCCACCATCAAGGCTGACTGGCGAATAAAAGGGCGCACATCCGGCACCGAGCCGGTTACGGTAACCCCAGGCAAATCGCCCAACTGGCGCATCGCGGGCGACGGGTCGGCCCCGACAATCAACAGCTTCATGTCCGGACGGGCGCTCTTGAGCAAGGGCCAGGTCTCTTCACAGAAGCGCGCCATGCACTCCTGATTGGGGTAGTAGTCCATGCGCCCAATAAAGCTGATGGTGTCGGCGTCATACGACGCATCCGCAGGGCAGAAGAAATCGGCGTCGACACCGTTGGGAAACCAGTCGGTATCAGCCCCGGTGGCGTAGCCGTTGAGGGTCTCCCACTCGGCCCGGGTGGTGGCGGTACACAGGTCAAAGCGCTGGGCCAAACGCTTTTCGACTGCCAGCATCTTGGCGCCCTCAAACCGATACCCGAGCGAGAAGGGAAAGGGCTTGTAGTTGGCGTATTCAAACCATTTTTGGGAATCCATGTCGCCAAAGTCCAGGATCTTTGGGATGTTTTCAACATGCTCAACATATTGCGCGACCGATGAGCAATGAACAAAAATAAGATCCCACGGCTTTGAGCTCAATAAGCCGCGCACATGTTTTGCCAACTCGGGCGAATAGAAGAACCCCATCGACGACGGCGTCGCCACCGGCAGTCGCACGAGCATGCGCGCCACCTGAACCCACTCGGTGACGTGCCCCATCTCGAAACTGTCGCAATAAGGCGTAATCCCCTTGCTCTCCTCGGCCTCTTCAGGCGACCGGGCCAATGAGCAGACAGTCACCTGGTGGCCACTCGCCGACAAGTGGCGGATCATGTTGAACGGTCGGATTTTGCCGCCGCGCTTGGGTGGAAAGGGAAACCGGTGGCAGAGGTACAGGATGTTCATGAGGCGTAGCCTTTGAGTTCGACCGCAACGTCAGTCGGATCCCGATGATCCAGATAAATCCGGCTCCAGATTTCCAGATTGAGCAGGGCCAGCAAGGCATCGGTGCCGTCGATACGATTGGCCTGGTGATCGGCGACGAGCCGGTCAATCACAGGCTGGCGAAAGAGTCCGCGCCGCTGGATCACATCAGGCGCCAGCAGACGCCCCAACAAGGGAGCGAGTTCGTTCTTGAGCCATGCCCCCATGGGGGTGCCGAAGCCGCGCTTTTTTCGCTCCAGAATGTCCGCAGGGAGAAGGTCACTCAAGGCTTCCTTCAGGACATGTTTGAGGTGACCCCCGCGCACTTTGATCGCAGCAGGCATGGAGGCGGCCAGTTCCACCAGTTGATGGTCCAGCAGCGGCACACGGCATTCAAGAGAGACGGCCATGCTCATTTTGTCGGTCAACATCAGCAAGTCATCGGGCAACTGTGTTTGCGCATCCACAGCAAACATGCGATTAAGGGAATCTTCATGGCCCGCCCCGGCAAAGGCCAGCTCCAGCGGATCAGTTTGAGCCGCATCGGGCTGCATCAATAGCGCGGAGACGGCCTCCCGATCCAGCACCTGAAGGTAGCTGCGATAGCGGTCATCGGCACCCATTTCAGCCGAAGAGAGAAATCCTTTGGCCAGGCGCAAGGTATTGAGCAGGCCGGAGTGGCGGTCCACCGGCAGTCGCCCGGCGATGGACGCAGCAGAGCGCCGCAACCAGCCCGGCAGTCGGCGGTATTGCTGCGCATAGTGGTCGCCCAGGTAGCGGCGATAGCCACCAAAGAGCTCATCCCCGCCGACACCGGAGAGAATCACTTTGACATCCTGCCGGGCGAACTCCGACACCAGAAAAGTGGTGATGAATGCGGTGTCTGACAGCGGCTCATCCATGTGCCACAGCAGTTTTGGCAGCAGAGAAACAACGTCGGGACGAACCACAATCTCACGATGCTGCGTGCCAAAAAGCTTGGCCACGCGACGGGCATAAGGTAATTCGTTGTAGAGCGCCTCTGCTTCGCCGCCGCTAAAGCCAATAGCGTAAGTGCGTATCGGCTGCTGGGAATGCTTCGCCATGAATCCGACCACGGCGCTGGAATCGACACCCCCGGACAGGAAGGCACCAATTGGCACATCACTCACCATCTGCATGCGCACTGACGCGTCTAGCTGCGCCCGAACCCGCTCGATCCACTCACGCTCTGACAGATCCTGATTCATGCCCGGGGAAAGTCGCCAATAACGCCACTCGCGCACTTGGCCGTTTTCAACGGCGAGGAGTGTGGCGGGCGGCAATTTGCGAATACCCTTGAAGATACAGTCGGGCGCAGCGACATAGCCCAGGTGCAAGTAGCTGGCGACAGCACTGCGATTCAACTCGGCGCTGACGCCGGGCAATGTGAGCAGCGCCTTGGCCTCGGTCGCAAACGCCAATCGCTGGCCGTCTTGCATCACATAGAGCGGCTTGACCCCGACCCGGTCACGGCCAATCAACAGACGATGACGACGAACATCCCATAACGCAAAATCGAACATGCCATTGAGGCGCAGCACAAAGTCGTCACCCTCGGCCTCATAGAGGTGCAACAGCACTTCACTGTCTGACCCGGTTTTGAAGTGATAGCCTTTGGCCTGGAGTTCAGAGCGCAACTCCCGGTAGTTATAGATCTCGCCGTTGCAGACCAACCAGAGTGTTTCGTCAACGTTGGACAAGGGCTGATGCCCCCCCGCCAGATCAATGATTGACAGTCGGCGCATGGCAATGCCGCAGGGGCCGTCGATGTGCATACCCTCGTCGTCAGGCCCCCGATGTCGGGTCACGTTGCCCATGGCCGACAACAGCGCAGGAGCCACACCTTGCCCATCAAAACGATAGATGCCGTGGATACCGCACACGATAAGACCTCAGGCTCGAATGAGTTGCGTGCGGTCGTAACGGCTCAAGGCTCGTTGATAGACCTCACGGTAACCTGCGACGCTGCCACTCCAGGTCCGCTCCAACTCCACGAAGCGACGCGCCTGCAGGCGAATTTGTGGCCACATTTCGCGCTGCGCCAGCACGTCTTCCAGCGCTATCTCAAGCGCGCCAGCATCGCCAGCCCGAAACAGAAAACCCGTTTCCCCGTGGCGCACCAACTCACGATGCCCGCCCACGTCAGAAGCAACAAACATGCGCCCCTGAGCCATCGCCTCGAGCGGCTTCAGAGGTGTGACCAGCTCGGTCAGTCGGATGGGCCATCGGGGGTAGGCCAATACATCGATCAATTCATAGTAACGCTGCACCTCGGCGTGCGCCACACGACCCGTAAAAATGACGCGATCCTGCAGACCGGCGGCAGCCGCTTGCGCCTTGAGTCGACTCTCTTGCGGCCCGCCCCCGACCAGGAGTACACGCAAATCAGGATGCCCGGGCAGCATTCTGCGCGTAGCCTCAATCAGCAGATCAAGCCCCTCATACGCGTAGAAGGAACCAGCAAAACCGATCACCGTGGCGCCATCAAGCCCCAACGAGCGACGCAGGTTCGGATCTGCCTCGACGCCGAACTGGAACACACTGGCATCGACCGCGTTCGGAATGACGGTGATGCGCTCATCTGGAATGCCACGCATGGCAATATCGCCGCGCAGCCCCTCACAAATCGTGGTGATTTGGTCCGCCTGGCGAAGTGCAAAAGTCTCCAGCGCGCGCGACAGCCGATAACGCAGACTGCCTTCGACGGTGGTGCCGTGGTCAACGGCGGCGTCTTCCCAGGATGCCCGAACTTCATAGACCACCGGCACGCGCTGACGCCGCCCCACCCACAAACTGGGCAGCGCATTGAGAACCGGCGAATGGGCATGAATAACATCCGGTTTTGTCGTGCGGACGACTTCACCCAGCCGATGGGCGGTGAGTCGCATCTGGGTCGACAAGCCCGCGCCCTTGACACTCGGCGTACGGTAAAAAGTCAAGCCATCAACAGTTTCCTGGAGGGACCCGGTGGCACCTTGTTTGGGCGTAGTCAGGTGGACGGTGTCCCAGCCCAGCTGGCGCTGCTCACGCAGGATGGAGAGCGTGCGAAAAGTGTAGCCACTGTGCAGCGGAATGGAGTGATCGAGCACGTGCAGGATACGCAGGCTCATACAGTCACCGCCGCCGGTTCAGTTACGTGGCCATCGACCACCTGACGCAAAAAGGCATCAAACATCAGCAACGTCCACAGCGGTGCGCTGTAGTCGCGCGCACCCGACTGATGGGCTTCCACCAAATGCTGCAGATAGACCGGGTTAAACCAACCGGTCGCCAACAGCCGGTCGCCCAACACCGCATCGCGCACGCGCTGCTTCAGGGGGCCACGGAACCAGCGCGCCAGCGGCACGGCAAACCCCATTTTGGGCCGATACAACACGTCTTGCGGCAGATAAGGCTCCATCGATTTTTTGAAAATGTACTTTCCTTCCTGGCCCTTGATTTTTTGGCTCGACGGCAAGGTAGCCAGCCACTCGACCAACTCGTGGTCCATCAAAGGCTCACGCACTTCGAGCGAGTGGGCCATGCTGGCGCGGTCGACCTTGGTATTGATGTCGCCAACCAGATAGGTCTTAAGGTCCAGGTACTGGATGAGCGCCAGCGGATCGTCGGTGCCAGCCTGGGCCGCATGCCGGCGAAAGACCTCATGTGCGTTGTAACCGGCCAGCTCGGTTCTAAAACTCTGACTGAACAGCGCCTCACGCATGGGGCCGCGCAGGATGGAGACCGAGTGGAAATAGGCTTGCACCGAACTGCGAGACAGTCCCTCGAACGTGGTCTTGGCGCGAAACATGCGCGGCGCCCAGTCGGCCTTGGGGTAAAACCTGCCTAGCGCACCAAACAGGGGGCGCCGCACGCCCAGCGGCAACGCGGCGCGCATGCGCTCTTCCATCAGGTGCAGGCGATAGCGCCGGTAGCCGCCAAACGATTCATCGCCACCATCGCCAGACAAGGCCACGGTCACATGCTTGCGCGCCAGCTGGCAAACCCGGTAGGTGGGGATGGCGGAACTGTCGGCATAGGGCTCGTCATACAGACGCGCCAGCGTATCGATGAGGTCAAAGTCGTCGCTCTTGACGACCTCAAGACGATGGTTGGTGCGATAGCGGTCAGCCACCTTTTGCGCAAAGGCAGACTCATTAAATGCCGGATCGTCAAATCCGATGGAGCATGTGTTGACGGGCTCTTGCGACAAACCAGCCATGACGGCAACGACAGCACTGCTGTCCACACCACCCGACAGAAACGCGCCGAGTGGCACTTCGGAAATCATGCGCAGGCGCACGGACTCTTGCAGGCGCTGCACCAACTCGGCCTGGGCATCGCCTTCGGAGATCGGGTTGTCCAGACTGAACTGGACATCCCAGTAGGCCACCGGCTCGCCCAGCGGCTGCCCGCGCTTGATGGCGAGGGTGTGGCCGGGCGACAGTTTTTTGGATTGTTTGAAAATGGTGCGCGGCTCGGCCACGTAACCCAGCGCGAAGTATTCCTCCACTGCCAGCGGATCCATGTCGCGACTCAGGCCACCGTGGGCCAGGAGGGATTTAAGCTCGGAGCCGAACAGCAAGGTGCCGTCGTCGAGCAACGCGTAATACATGGGTTTAACGCCCAGCCGGTCACGCGCCATGAAGAAAGTTTGCTGATTGCGGTCCCACAGGGCAAAGGCAAACATGCCGCGAAAGCGCTTGACACAGTCGGCACCCCAGGACTCCCACGCGTGAACGATGACTTCAGTGTCGCTCTTGGTGTGAAACACATGACCCAGCGCCTGCAGCTCGGGAATGAGTTGCTGGTAGTTGTAAATTTCTCCATTGAAAACCACCACCACCGAACCATCTTCGTTGAACAGCGGCTGCTGGCCAGTGGCAATGTCGATGATGGACAGGCGCCGATGGCCCAGGCCCACACCAGGCTCGATGTGCAGGCTGCCCTCATCCGGGCCACGGTGCAACTGAGAGTCGTTCATGCGCTGGAGCACGGCCTGGCTGACGGCACTGCCGCCGCGGGTGTCAAAAATTCCGGTAATGCCACACATGATGTCTATGGGTGTTGTTGCTGGGCAAACGGCACAGGGCGCAGGCGGCGCAACTGCTGGTCGTACACCGACTGGTAGGTACTGACCATGGCCTGCAGGCTGAAAGTGGTCTGCGCCCGTTGACGACCGGCCTGCCCCATGCTGTGGACCCGCTGCGGATTCAAGGCCAGTGCCACCAGGCGCAGGGCCATGGCCTGCGGATCGGAAGGAGCAACAAGGTCGCCGGTCTGCCCCTGCAGCACCAGGTCGGCGTTGCCGCCCACGGCCGTCGCAACGACAGCCAAGCCACTGGCCATGGCCTCCAGTATCGTGTTCGAGATGCCCTCGGCCAGTGACGGCAAGGCAAAAATATGAAGGCCACGCATGATGTCTGGCACGTCGCTGCGCTCACCGGGCAGCCAGGCCAGTGCTCCCAAGCCTTCTGTGTCCAGCACGTCCTGGACCTGCGCGCGCAACGGTCCCTCACCCACAATGATCAATCGCATGCGTTGCCGCAGTTCAGGAGCCAGGGCCAAAGCTTGCACGAAAGCTTGCGCCAGCGTGAGCTGGTCCTTGACGGTCTGCATGCGGCCGACGGTACCCACCAGGCAGTGCTGTGCCGGATCAAAAGGGCAACCGGCGATGAGCTGCGGGCCACCGGGAGACGGATGGAAGCGTTCGGTATCGACCCCGTTGCAGGCCCGAGTGATGGCGTCCGGTGATACGTGCACCTTGTCTACCAGATAGTCAGCCAGATCACGCGACAGCGCCGTGTACTGGTGAACGAAGGGCTTGTAGAAACGGCGCACGCGCTGGTAGGTGACGTTGCTGCCATCCAGGTCTCCCACGTCGCGGCCGTGCTCACCATGAATGCGAACTGGCACACCGGCCGCCCAGGCTGGGGCCTGCGCCTCCAGCGCCGCGAGGTTGCGGCTGTGCACAATCGTGGGGCGCAGTTGACGGAATAACTTGAACAGTTTGGGAAATTGCCAGATACCGTGGCCTGGCGGTTTGTGCAGTGAAATGAACTCCACATCGCCACGCTGGATGCGCTGGCAGAACTCCGTTACCTCGGTCAGGGCCAGCACAGCGTGACGGTAGGCGTACGGTGGCATGTGGTTAATGAGATTGACAATACCGTTCTCCAGCCCACCGGTGTCAAAGCGGTGCATCACATGCAGCACGAGGGGGCGACGGTCTGTCATTTACAGGCGCCAGAGTTTGTAACCAGCGCCTTCGATAGCGCTGCTGTCGAAAGCGGCTTTGACGTCAATGAATGCGCCACCCCGGATGAGTTTTTTGCCAAAATCCTCCGCCGTCAGCTCTGCAAATTCACGGTGCGCAACGGCGGCGACAATGGCGTCGGCCCGGGGCAGGTCGGCCCAGGGCAGCAACGACACACCGTATTCATGCATGGCTTCGTCCGACTTGGCCCGTGGGTCGGTCACAAACACCTCGACGCCGTATGACTTGAGCTCATTGATGATGTCGATCACTTTGGAGTTGCGCAGGTCACCGCAGTTTTCCTTGAAGGTAAGCCCGAGGACGTTGACCTTGGCGCCCTTGACGTAACTGCCGGCCGCAATCATTTGCTTGATGGTCTGTTCGGCAATGAACTTGCCCATGCCGTCATTGATACGCCGGCCAGCCAAAATAACTTGTGGGGTATAGCCCAACATCTCGGCCTTGTGGGTCAGGTAATACGGATCCACGCCAATGCAATGGCCACCCACCAGGCCAGGCTTGAAGTTAAGAAAATTCCATTTGGTGCCGGCGGCTGCGAGCACCTCGGTGGTGTCGATACCAAGCTTGTCAAAGATGATAGACAGCTCGTTCATCAGGGAGATGTTCAGATCACGCTGGGTGTTCTCGATCACCTTGGCGGCTTCTGCGGCCTTGATACTGGATGCGCGGTGAACGCCGGGCAGGATGATGGTCTCATACAGCCTGGCCACCTGGTCCAGCGTGTCGGGGCCGTCGCCCGAGACAACTTTGAGGATTTTGGTAAGGGTGTGCTCTCTGTCACCGGGGTTGATTCTCTCAGGAGAATAGCCCACAAAAAAATCCTGCTTCCACTTCAAGCCAGACTCGCGCTCCAGCACGGGAATACATACTTCTTCCGTGGCGCCTGGGTAAACCGTTGACTCGTAGACGACGATAGCGCCTTTTTTCATGTTGCGACCGACACTGGCGCTGGCACCGATGAGCGGGCGAAAGTCTGGTATGTGAGCGTTGTCTACGGGTGTTGGCACTGCCACGACAATGATGTCTGCCTCGGCCAGCAGGGTGGGGTCAGCGGTGTACACGGCCTGCGGCGACGCCCGCATTTCCTCATCCGACAATTCTCGCGAGGGGTCCACACCCTTGAGACAGGACTCGACTTTTGACGTTGAAATGTCAAACCCGATTGTGCGAAAGTGCTTGCCAAACTCCACCACCAAAGGCAAACCCACATAACCCAAACCGATCACAGCAACCACACTCATTTTGAAACCTCCATGACATTCATTTATTAAAGAAAACCAAATTGTTTTGTCCGTCACTTATCTTGTTGCGCTGCGCGCAACAAGGCATTGATGCTCGGGTAGTTGTCCATCAGAAAGGATTCCAGCACTGACTCTGCACCCCCGGTTTGATCTTTTGGGGTGTAGACAACAATGACAGCACTGTCATCCCCACGTCCGGTTAGCCGATAGAACACGCTGTAAGCTTTGGCCAGGTAGTCGTTCGCGGTCAGGATTCCATTGACCCAGTAAATGTGCCAAACCATCAGTCGGCCCTGATAGGCGGATTGATCCAGGGAGGCGCTACGTAACTCTGCGGTGCGCAATACTCGGGTCTGCTTACCCGCCAATTCGACTGAGCGGCTTGCGCTTGCCACCTGAGCCCATTGCGGGTCGTTGCTGCGCACCAGCACATTGTTGGAGCTGACCAATTTTTGACTGTAGTTCTGATGACGGTAATAAGCCAGATACAGGCCCACCACACGACCCTGACTGGCATAGCTTGCCGCCATTTCACCGGATGGGTTCTGAAAAGCAGGTTTGAAATGCAGCACGTCCGGACTCTTGGCTTGCCAGTCTGGCGCCAGCGCCGCAGGGGCCGTCAGTTGCACCGTGTCACCATCAGGGCCGGACTCCAGCGCCCACAGGGCAAGATGCGGCGCCGCCAGCAGTGCCGCGAAACCAGCCGTCGCCGTCCACAACCTTGACGCAGTCATTGCTGGTTTAATCTCAGCAGGAGCCGAACCACGCGCGCTCACCGCTTGCCCGGACTCCGTCCAGCGGGTGCCAATGATGAACATCAGCATCATCACGACGCCAAAAAAGAGCCAGCCATAAATCAGATGATCGACCCCGACTGCAAGCTTGTTGCCCGACAGGTGCCCCAGCATGACAATCATGTAAGCACGCACCCAGTTGGCAACAATTGGAACCAACAGAGAGGCGATCACGAACAGGACACGACGCTTGGTCGAAGAGTAATTCAGGTATGCAAAGAGCGTACCGACGGTCAACGAAGCGATCAGGTAGCGCACACCACTGCACGCCTCCACCACCGACCAATTACCGGAGGGAATGACAAACTGAAGCCCCTCACGATAGACAGGAACACCGCTGAGGCGCAGGGCCAGCACTGTGAAATTTGCGGTCCACTCCATCAGCTGGGGCAAGAGAAATTCACCAACAGGCACAGCAAAAAAAAGGAATCCCAGCGGGAAAATGATCAAACGTGCGACCGACCAACCCAACACGGCCGGTACCGTCAAGACCAGCAACGCCACAAAGGCAAACTGGGTCACCGCATTAGCAGCCGCCAACTCGCCCAGAAGCCACACCAGGGAAGCGGCCGCGATCAACACAAGCACCGCGGGCATCGACTGGGGGGCCTGCACGGCGATCAGCTGACGTTGCCGCCAAACCAGCCATAAGGCGATCGGCGGAACAAGGAAGGCATGGGCAAACGTATCAGAGCGGGCCCAGATAGTCACCATGGCAGCGCCAGTTTCGCGGTAGAGAACAAACGTCCAGAGCAAAAGCAGCACCAGCGCGACAAGCGCCTGCCGCCAGGGCTGACTCAGCTCGGATCGGATCACGGCAGCGTAAGGAGTGACGACGGCGCTCATGGTGCCTCTCGTGCTGGCTGACGGGCATTGAAATAGAGAACCATGCAACCCCAATGCGCGGTCCGGCTGTAGCCTTCAAGCACCCTCAACCGATGTACCAGGTAAACCAAGTTGGCCATGATGAATTCAGCCCAGGTTGCGCACAACAAAGGGGCCCAACCAGTTTGCAACCGCCAGGGGCAAACGCCGCCACGCGGCGATCAACAGCTTGTATCTGGCATTGGATGGGTTGTTTTGCGGCACGTCATCGCGCTTGTAAAGACAGTATTCATAGTGCAGCGGCGTGGGCTCAAAACCCCAGTTTTTTTTGAAGGCGTAGGAGCCGGTCCCCAGCTTGCTGCGTCCATAGTCAAACACTTTGAGTCCGCGCGCACAGGCGCGGCGCATCAACTCCCAGTATTTGAAATCGTTGGCAGCGAGCTCGCGCGCGGGCTCAAAGTCGCCCGCATAGTAGGGCAAGACTTCGCCCCGAAAGTAAAAACTCAACACACTGCTCAATGCCCTGCCATCGGGGGCACTAACCGTCAGCACCTCGCAATCTGCCCCAAATTCGGCCTGCAAGGCCTGAAAGTAACGCTTGGGCAGAGCGGGTGTGCCATGGCGGCGAACGTTATCGGCATAAAGGGCAAAAAAACGCGCTACGTCAGAGTCAATCGTGCTTACCAGTCCATTCTTGATACCTTTGCGCACCATGGCCCGCTGCTTGCGCGGAATGGCCAACAAATTGGCATCGTCGTCAGCCAGAATTTCCTTGCGAAACGTGACATACAGGTCTTGCCTGGGCCAGTCTGCATGGCGCGGATTGATGTTGCGCCATTCAAGATGCGCCACACCCAGTCGCCTGGCAATCTGTTGTGCTTCATGCTCCAGGGCTTGCGCCACCTGCTCATTGGCAGCAGCGATGCCGCCATACACAGCAAACGGCAAACCTGCCAGGGAATTGCCAAACAACCAGCTATTGACATGACCCAGCGGCAGTACACCCTGGACGCCTTCATCAGACTCAGCATACAGAAAGTAGGTGTCATGATGAAAAATATCCTGCACAATTTTTTGCCAGCCGGCGCGATGAAAAAAAGTCGCCTCCGGGCACGCCATGACAAACGCGTCCCACCGCTTGGCCGTGGCAATGTCCGCAGGCATGAGACGCTTGATGTTCAACATGGGCTGCTCAAGCGACGCTCACAGGTTGACTGAATCGGTCCAGAAAAATTTGATCCATGCGACCCCACTTGAAGTCCCCCAGCAGTTGATTCAAACGTCCTTCCATCCGGTCGATATTGAAGTAATGACGAAAGCGTGTCTTGCTGCTGATGCCGTCAATGCGCGGCTGTCCGGGGTCGATCTCCCAGGGGTGGAAATAGAAGACACCTGACTCATGCTCATGGCCGTTCACCCGGCTGAGCATCCAGCGTGACCAGGCATAGGGCAGCAATCTGAAGTAGCCTCCGCCACTGGATGGCAAGTTGCGGTTAAATACCCGCAACGTGGTAATCGGGATTTCCATCAAGCCCGGACGCACTTCATAGGCAAAACGCGGCGACTCTGGCATGCCGTAGTGGTCATGCCGGATCGGGTAGACGCTGGAGCTGTAGCGGTAGCCGGCTCGAGCCAGGCAGTCAAAGGCCCAGAGATTGCCACTGCCAATGGAAAAACTCGGCGCGCGATACCCATTCACTTCACTGCCTGATAAATCTTCCAACACGATCTTGGCCAGCTGAATATCGGCAAAAAATGCCGCTTCGGTTTGATCGCTGGCGCGCTCGTGGCCATAGCCATGACTGGCCAGCTCATGCCCTTCGCGCACGATGTGTCGCACCAGCTCAGGATATCGCTCTGCGATCCAGCCGAGCGTAAAGAATGTTGCCTTGGTATCGCTGTTAGCGAGCATTGCGAGGATGCAGTCAACATTGCGTTCGACCCGGCATTCACGCAGATTCCACTCGGAGCGGGCAATGTGCGGCGCAAATGCCGAGACCTGAAAATAGTCTTCCACATCAATGGTCAACGCGTTGGTGACGGGCTCGACTGGCAGGGCGTCTTTCATAGCACTCTCAGCCTCGACGCCATGTCTGCTTGCCGCTGCTTCAACCACGGGTACATGTCGGCAGCGATCCGCTGCGCAGCATGGCCATCCCAAAGCTCGGGCAAACGACCACGCTTTCCTTTGCCCGCCAGGATGTCTTTGACAGCCCCCAGAATGGCTTCCCGATTGCTCCCCACCAGCGTATTGGTCCCCTGCTCCACGGTGATGGGGCGCTCTGTGTTTTCCCGCAGCGTCAGGCAAGGCACTCCCAACGCCGTGGTTTCTTCCTGCAGCCCGCCTGAGTCAGTCAGCACCACGGTGGCTTCGGCCATCAGGCCCAGCATTTCAAGGTAGCCCTGCGGTGGCAACAGCACCATGCGCGCGGGGTCAATCAAGTCCGTCAGACCAAAGCGCTCAATGTTGCCGCGGGTTCGCGGATGCAGCACAAACACCAAGGGCAAACTGGTCGCAACCTCCCCCAACACGCCCAGCAAGGCGCGCAATGAGTCAGGATGATCCACATTGGAAGGACGATGCAAGGTCACCACGCCCATCCCAAGCGGGTGACGAATAACGCCGGGATCGACGTGGCAGGCTTGCAAGGTGTGGCTCACGCTGCGGGCGTTCGCCCGACCAAAAACAACCGAGTCAATCATGACGTTGCCGGCAAAGCACACCTGGTTTGACGCGATGCCCTCGCGCGCCAGATTGTCTTGCGCCGTGCGCTCCGTGGTGTAGAGCCGGTCGGCGATCTGGTCTGTCAGTATGCGGTTGATTTCTTCCGGCATGGCACGGTCATAGCTGCGCAGTCCGGCCTCGATATGCACCACCGGCACGTTCTTTTTAACCGCCACCAATGCGCAGGCCAGCGTTGAGTTCACGTCCCCAACGACCGCCACGCAGGACGGTTGGTAGGTATCAACAACCGGCTCAAACCGGCGCATGACCTCCGCTGTCTGCACCGCGTGCGTGCCTGAACCAACTTCAAGATTGACATCCGGAGTTGGCAAGCGCAAATCTTCAAACAAGCGCTCACTCATGTCTTTGTCGTAATGCTGGCCCGTGTGCACCAGTAGCACAGGCAGCGCTGGCACATGCGCTGCCATGGCCCTGAGAATAGGTGCCATCTTCATGAAGTTCGGTCGCGCACCCACCACGCAAATGACAGGCCCGAGATCAGCATCCGTTACTCGCCCAAGCAACTGATCATTCATGAATGGCTCTCCTGACTCGGTTTTCTCGCCGCCATCACCATTTTTTGCAGCATGGCGAGAACTTCGAGATTAATGCGCTCGATCCGAAGCATGCTAAGTTCGAGACGACGCAAGCGGCCATCGTATTGCTCGGCGCTCAAGCCATCGATTTGACTGCAAAGGGCGCCTGCCAACGCCGACCCCGCTTGCAATTTGGTTGAATCGATATCGCCGGCTTCCAAGCTGGTCAGGCTTTGCACGGGCGCGTCATCAGGGGCAGATCCAGCCGACGCACTCGGCTTGACCGGGACTGCCGACTCATCGTTAATTTCGTTCACCACCTCGTTGACATCTTCCACACCAAAGGCGTCTTTGTTGCCCAGGAAGCCAAACAGCAACAAGCGGTCACAGGTGAGGTTGATGCGACGGGGAATGCCCCCAGAGGCCTTGAAAATGGCCTCGAATGCAAAGTCGTCGAAGCTTGGCCGACCCTTGGCGCCAGCACACTTCAAACGATGCTCAACATAGCCGCGTGTTTCGTCCTTGTCCATCGGCCCAATATGGCAAGTGGCCGTCACGCGTTGCCTGAGTTGCTGCATGGTCGGGCTCTGCAAGATCGTGCGGAACTCGGGCTGCCCCACCAGAAATGTCTGCAACAACGCTTGTTGGCCGAACTGGAAGTTGGACAACATGCGCAATTCTTCTACCGCCTTGGCTGTGAGGTTTTGCGCTTCATCGACGATCAACAGACAGCGTCTGCCCTGGCTGGTCTGGTTGACCAGGTAGGCCTCCAGCGCCATCAACACATCGGCCTTGGAAACATCTTTTACCCGTACCCCAAAAGCCGCGCCCACCAGGCGCAAGGTGTCTTCCGCGTCGAGCTGCGTGGTGACAAGGTTGGCAGCCACGACCTTGTCGGGGTCAAGACTGGCGAGCAGGCCGCGCACAATAGTCGTCTTGCCCGCCCCCACTTCACCCGTGATCACGATGAAACCTTCGTTTCGTTGCACACCATACTCAAGGTAAGCCTTGGCTCGGCGGTGCTGCTTGCTGCCAAAATAGAAACTTGGGTCAGGATTGAGCTGAAAAGGCTTGCTATTCAACCCGTAATATGTTTCATACATGGATCAGAACTGCACATTCAAACTGACGGTAATGGCGGTTTCGCCATACGGCGCAGTGACGCTGCTGTAAACAACGCGCCGAACTCCGACGGACGCCGCGGCGTTTTTCCCAACTTTGCCCGTGAGCTGGATACTCAGCAAGCGCAAGCGTGAATCTTGAACGCTCAATTCCCCGGTGGTATCTTGCTGTGATGCCAGAACACCCAACGAATAGCCGGGCGTCAGGCGATGCGCATAATTGACACTGAAACCGCGTTGGCGAACCAAGGGAGAAGTCGTGAAATCGTCAACACTGGTCGTCACCGTGTCAAGCCGACGGCTCTCGCTTCGGGTGACAGCAAAAGTCACGGTATCACGCACCCCTAACAAGACAAACGACAGGTCCTGCCGCCGTTGCAAGGACACGGTCGAGGTCAAAAAGCTGCTGATGACAGGGGTATTGGGGCTGATGCCGTTGGTCTGCAAATAGGCATTGATCAACTGGGCGCGTTTGATCTCGTCAGGCTCCAGGGAGGCGAACTGGCTGAACAAGAGATCGTAGACGGAACCCAGGCTGGAGAGACCGGTTTGCACGGGCGTGGTTAAAACATCTTTTGAGTCAGAAAATCTCCAGGCAGTGCGGGCCGTTCGGTGCTCAAAGCTGACGCTGTGCGCATCGCCGAATGGACGATGATCCAGCGACGCTGACAACCGGCTCCTCTCCGATGGCGACCAGTTCACTCCGACACCGCTGGTGTCGTAATTTTGTTTGTCAACAGTGGTGTAGTTATTGGCTTCCCGCCCAACCCTGCCCGACACGCTGAGCTGCGGCGTGATCGCATACGACAAGCCCAGGTTGAGTCGATCGGATTGAGTTTCGCGACCGGCGCTGTAGTCAGCCTTTTGCTGACTGGCATCAGCCGACCAGCCCAAATTCCCAAAGGCACGATCTGCTCCCACCTTGGCAGCAGCATCAACCGTCGTCACGTCAGAGCCAACGGCCGCATCGCTGCTGGTGACGATCCGACTGTAACGCGCCTCATAGTTGGCAACACTCCCCAGGCGGCCACGCACATAGGGTGAGAGACGATAAGTTGAAACCTCGGTCCGATTAGGATTAACAGACGTGTTGTCAATGGACTGCGCGCCAAACGCCGAAATCGCCTGTTGTGATATGTTGCCACTGAAATCCAGAAAAGCCCAGTTGTCAATCACCTCCAGCGTGCCGAATGTGTTGAGGGCATTTTGCGATTGTTGGGGCGATGAGTCTTGCGCGTAGAACAATTCATTGCGTGAATAATCCAAATACGCTTGGACTCGCGCACCGTCCACCGTGGCGCGGATGCTCGGGCTGATCTGGGTAATTTGATCTGCCTGGGGGTTGGTTGAACTCAGACCCACGTTGTTCGTCAGGACTTCGGAGATCGAGATGCGCGGCACAACGGACACCAGGCGTCGTGACCCCGTGTCTTCAACTGTTGCCTGCGCATAGGCACCCACCGACGCCATCATGAGCAGTCCAGCCGTTGGGGCGCCAGCAGCCCGAAACCGCAACCTTCTCAATGCAAGGGGGCTACGTATCATGACTGCGTCGACAAGGAAGACATGGCCGACTGCGCAGGCTCGTGTCCGTAGCCATACCCATACCCATACCCATAGCCGTAGCCGTAGCCGTATCCCCCTTTTGAAGCGGTTTTCGCCTGATTCAACAACATCAGCTTGACGGGGCAGGACTCAATCGTTGCAAGCGCCTGCGCAACATCTGACTTCAGGGTTTTTTCCGCCTGAACCACCACCACCACCTGACCCATGTGGGAGGCCAGCACGCGCGCCTCGGTGGCCAGAAGCAGCGGCGGCGAATCAAAAATAATGATCCGATCCGCATAGCGGGTGGCCAAATCCTTGAGCAATCGAGTCATTGCGTCACTTGCCAACAATTCGGTCGCGCGCGGATGCGGCGTGCCGCTGGGCAACAAGGACAGTTTGTCAATATTCGTTCTCAGCAGCACGCTGGACAAGTCCTTCGATTCGTCGAGCACCAGATCGAGCAGACCGGGGCCTTCAGTTACGCCCATCACAGCCATCACCGAGGGGCGCAAGACGTCAGCATCCACCAACATGACCGTGTAATCAAGTTCAGTGGCCATGCTCATCGCCAAATTGATGGCGGTAAAAGTCTTGCCTTCGCCGGGTAGTGCACTGGTCACCATGATCAGGTTGCCGCTCGTGACAGTCGAAGCCCCTTTGCCCATGGCGTTGCTGATCAGAGGCCGCTTGACGACCCGGTATTGATCCGCAATCTGGGATCGTGGTGCATTCGGGCTGACAATGCCAGCTTTTGCGAGTGCCTCCAGATCAATTTCAATGCGTCGTGAGGTTGCGCCTGAGTGAACCCCTGGCGCCGCTGCGGCCTCCGCAACTTGGGGAACCCCGGTCACCGGTTTCCAATTTTCGTCAGGTGCGTGAGCCGCAGGTGTCACGACGGGCATCTCGGCACCGGCCTGACGCAGTTGCTCCAGGCGCACTGCCGCCTGCTCGATTAGGCTACTCATAGTTGGTTCATCCTAGCCGTCCGGACATCACGGAAAAAATGATCATCCCGGTTAAAAAAACGCCGATCAAGCCGCCGGATGCGGCCCAAAACTTTTTCAATTCCAACTTCTCCCTCAGTACCGCCCCATCGTCCAACACCAAGGTCACCACACCCAGCAGCGGCAACCCAAGGGTCTCCTTCAGGGAACGCCCGTCGTAAAAGACAGCGCGCAATTGACTGGCAGCAAAGGCCGCAGCCAGTCCGGCACCCAGGCCGACCAACAGGGCAAGCGGCATCAGTAACAGACGGTTGGGCGCCACTGGTTGAGGGGATGCACGCGGCGGATCAATCAAACGAAAGTCGGCCATGCCTGCGGCACTGTCCAGGTCGCCGGACATGGCGGCTGACTCTCGTCTGGAAACCAGATCGTTGTAGTTCCTCTTGTTGATGTCGTAGTCCCGATTCAGTTGCGCAAGTTCTGCTTCAATTTGAGGGGCGGTTTTCATCAACTCGCGCGCCCGTGCGTAACGGGCCTCGTACTCGCCCACCCTGGCCCGCAACGCAGCCACCTGCACCTCGGAGGTGGCCAGCAGGCGGTGGAGCTCCTGGTAAGCCATGCTATTGGCAGACGCTGCAGCCGGATTCGCCAGCGCAGTCTTGCGCAGTTCCTGCAATTCCTTGGCTTTGGTGCTCTCAAGTTCCTGGATCAGTCGCCGGGTTCCAACCACATCGGGATGTTGCTCGGTAAAACGCTGCAGCAGCCCATCAAGCTGTCGCTTTTGGGCCTCAATACGCGCATCAATCTCGGGCGTTGAACTCTGCATGGCAGACTCTTGGAGCAGACTGCGAGAGGTGATGTTGGCGTTCTGATCTTTTTCGGCATCGAGCTGACGTTTTGCCGAATCCCGCGCGTTCTCTGCCTCACGCAAGTCCAGACGGGCCTGGCTCAGTTGGCTGCTGACAGCACCAATCTGTCCGGCCATGTCTTTCCCGTCCGCGTTCTGAAGCTCGATGTTGCGAAGCCTGAATTGCTTCAGCCGTGTCTCTGCTTCCTCAAGCTTCGTCACATAGGTCTGAATCTGCTCGTCAATAAATTTGCGCGCGGTCTTGGAGTCTTTGCGATTATCGCCCAGACTGGACTCAACAAAGATTGACACCAGGGACTGAACCACCCGCTTGGCCTTGTCAGGGCTCGTGTCGCGGTATGACAGCACGTAAAGGTTGTCCCGGCCCACATTCTTGATTTCAAGCGTTTTCATCAACCCATCAATCAAGGCCTCGTGTTCACTCTTGGATTGGGTTTTCAGGTCAAGGTCGGCCATGCGAACGAGTTTTTCAACATTGGGACGACTGATCAGCGTGCGACTCAACATCACCACCTGCTGATCAACATTGGGCTGCACCGCCAAGCCCGACATCAATGGCTTCAGAATCGACTGTGTGTCCACAAAAATACGGGCGGTGGCTCCATACTTGTCGGGAACCGAAAGCACCACGAACGAGCCGATTGCGGTGACCGCCCAGGCCACCAACAGGCCCAACCAGCGATGCTTCCACATGCCTCGGGCAGCGGTGGCTAATTGGCTAATGAGCTCATCCATCGGATTTAATCTTTGTGGTCAGGGTTAAAACGCTACCAAGCCGTCGTCACGCGACTCAAGCCGGTAGCCAGGAAGAGGCGGCTTTAAAACCAGCCTTGCGGAATAATCAGAATGTCGCCAGGTTTCATCTCGACATTGGCAGAGATATCGCCGCGCTTGATCAGGTCTTTGAGTCGCACCGCATAGCGCTTGTCACCCTCTGAAGCACGCGTGATGGAGGCCGCGTTGCCATCGGCAAAATCGGTCAGGCCACCCACGGCAATCATCACATCGAGCACCGTCATTTTTTGTTTGTACGGCAGGGCCTGAGGTCGGGCGGCCTCGCCAACAACCCGAATTTGCTCGCTGTAGGGTCCGACAAAGCTGGTCACAATGATCGTCACGACCGGGTCACGCACCAACTTGCTCAAGGCTTTCTCCACATCACGGGCAATTTCGACCGAGGTCTTGCCCTGGGCCACCAACTCATCCACCAGTGGTGTTGACACCTTGCCATCGGGACGAACCGGCACCGACATGGAAAGCTCAGGATTGCGCCAGACGATGATGTTGAGCGTGTCGCCAGCACCCACCACATAGTTGTAATCTGTTGCGGCTGCGCTCATTGGCGCAGGCGGGTAGGCCGAAGAGCTGGCGCAAGCGGCCACCATGGCGGTAATCAGACCCAAAACGACCCAACGGATCGCGGTTTTAGTAATGCAATATAAACTTTTCAAAGCGTATCCCCTGTACAGGTTGAAGGCGTTCGATGGGCTCGCAGGCTGGAACACGGTTGCCGTTCCGGCTTATGGCGCCACCCGCCGAATCACGCCTGAAGTCTGCGCTGATCGGCACTTCCTAAATTGATATTTCTCAAGAAACACTGCACATTGCTCAACGATCCGAAGACTGCAAAATTTCTGCTTTTTGAGGGTGCCGCGCCCATAAAATGGGCGGCTATGACCAAGCTGCTGATGGTGTGTATGGGCAATACCTGCCGCTCTCCGATGGCGCAGGCCGTGATTCGCAAACTGGCGCTTGAGACCGGGCTTGCGCAGCCATTTGAAGTGGCTTGCGCGGGCACCCACGCGCACCACCTGGGCGAACGGCCCGACCCCAGAGCCGCGCTGACGCTGGCGCGTCACGGCTACGAGATGGGCCGCGTTCGTTCTCGCAGAATTACAGAACAGGACTTCCAGTCCTTTGACCTGATTCTGGCGATGGACAGCAGTAATTTGACCGAATTACACCGACTGTGCCCGGCCGAACAGGGGCACAAATTGCACCTGCTGCTGGACTTTGCCGAAGAAATCAGTGAGACGGAAGTTCCCGATCCGTATTACGGCAACCAGGAAGGGTTTGAGCAGGTGCTGGCGTTGTGCGAGGCTGGCGCCAGGGGCGTGATCCGGCGCTTGCTCCAGGGACCTTCAAAAATTGATGCCGCAGCACCCCCAGCGGGCTCGTGACCAAAACTTGCCACTGTGCAGCCAACTACACCTGGTAGTAGTCGCGGTACCAAGCCACAAAACGGGCAATTCCCTGCTCAATCGGGGTGCCGGGTACAAAACCCACCCAATCGTTCAAGGCATCGGTATTGGCATAGGTGGCGGGCACATCACCATCTTGCAAAGGCAATAGATTTTTCTCCGCCTTGCGGCCCAAAGCTTCCTCGATACAGGCGATGAAATCGAGCAAAGGCACGGGCTTGTTATTGCCAATATTGAACACCCGGTAGGGCGCGTTGCTTGTCGCCGGGTCAGCCAGCGCCGGGTCATAAGCCGGATTGGGGCAGGCTACACGATCCAGTGCCCGAACGACACCTTCGACGATATCGTCGACAAAGGTGAAATCACGCTGCATCTGTCCGTAGTTGAAAACGTCGATGGGGCGCCCTTCCAGGATCGCCTTGGTGAACAGGAACAAGGCCATGTCAGGCCGACCCCACGGCCCGTACACCGTGAAGAAGCGCAGGCCAGTGGTGGGCAGACCATACAAATGACTGTAGGTGTGCGCCATCAGTTCATTGGCTTTCTTGGTGGCGGCGTAAAGACTGACCGGGTGAT
>Ga0209343_10001404_pt1 | contig 32426 bp, 25 predicted proteins | sample RifCSPlowO2_02_FD_184026 | JGI IMG/M metagenome (GOLD analysis project Ga0209343, IMG submission 184026) | Groundwater microbial communities from Rifle, Colorado - Rifle CSP2_plank lowO2_0.2 (SPAdes) (version 2) | ecosystem: Environmental > Aquatic > Deep subsurface > Groundwater | place... | reverse complement strand
TGCCGTCATGCTGCTCAAGCGCGTGCGCGCGCACCACGCCTGGCACGGCCGAGAGCTGCATTAGCACTTGGTACTCGTGTGCCAGGCACCCCACCACGCGCGCGCTGGGCAGCGCCGCGACCGGCGTCTTGAGCATCACCCTGACCCCCGATTCGCGGCGCACGGCACGATGTACCCGGGTCTCGGTCGTCTCGTAGAGGGAGTCCCCCAGCACGGCCACGTCGACCGGGGTGTCGTCCGCGATCAGGAGGGTGGGCTTGGGTGATTCGGATTCCGGGCTGATATTCATGACGCATCCGTTATAGAAACAAACCAGTTGCAGCAAAAAGTATAGTAAGCGTCCGGTACCCGATACCGCTTAAGCCCAGGCTGAGCACCCGCAGGATGGCAGCACCCGGCACGACCAGGCGGCTACGCAAGGACGGCCAGACTTCGTGGTGTGCATGGCTGCGCTTTCGAAAATCACCTGACCTCCCTGCTCTTGAGATGCTTTCTTGCAAAATTCAGGATGGCCTTGGACTGGTAGCCCTTGGCCAGGATGCGCACCTGGCTGGCGAACGGTCGATAGCGTTCGTGCAGATCGTCCAGGTGCTTGGCCCACTGCAGAATGTCCTGCATGTTGCCCAGGCGCGCCAAGCGATACAGCGCGTCGATCTCGGGCGGCGGCGGCGCCACCAGCGCCGTGGCCTCTTTGTCAGCGGCCAGCGGCTCGACTGGCGAGGCGTCATGCACCAGGTCCAGGTGCAGCAGGTCGGCGATGTGGGCCATCAGACGCTCATACGCGATCGGCTTGGCGACAAAGGCGTTGGCGCCGGCCAGCAGGCTTTGCTCCTGGTCGGCGCCCGAGGCGCTGGCCGACAGCACAATGATGGGCAACTCCTTGAAGGTCGGCAGTTGGCGCAGGCGGCGCGTGGTTTCCAGTCCGTCCAGGCCCGGCATCACCAGGTCCATCAGGATCAGGTCCGGTGGCTGCGTTTGCGCCGCTTGCAGGGCTTGCGCGCCGTCGGAGGCCTCGCTGGTCTCGAAGCCGAGCTGGCGCAGCATGTCCAGCGCCACCGCTCGGTTGTCAGCGACATCGTCCACCACCAATATTCTTTTGCGCGCTCCAGCGTAACCCATGACACCCGGCTCGTGGATCACAACGGCTTTCGACTCGATGACCTGCAAGTCCGCTTCGAACCAGAACCTGCTGCCTTCGCCGACCCGGCTCTCGACCCGCACGTCGCTGCCCATCAGCTTCAGGAACTGCCGACTGATGGCCAGGCCCAGACCGGTACCACCGACCCGGTGCTGCAGGTCGCCCGCCTGCTCGAAGGGTTTGAAGATGGCCTCCAACTGATCCGCGCCGATGCCGACGCCGCTGTCTTGCACCTCGAACCGGAACCGGCCCGGTGCCGCCAGGTGCACGCCCAGGCGCACGGTGCCACGGTCGGTGAACTTGACGGCATTGGACAACAGATTCAACAAGACCTGGCGCAAGCGTTTCTCGTCGGCCCGCACCCAGGCCGGCAGGTCCGGCGCGAAGTCGCATTTGAAGTCCAGATCCTTCTGCGTGGCTTTGACTTCGACCATTTCGGCGATGACGCGCAAGAAGGTGTGGAACTGGATGTCGCTCAGGTAGAGATCAAGCTTGCCAGCTTCGATCTTGGCGAAATCCAGGATATCGTTGATCAGTGTCAACAAATGTTCGCCGCTTTTCTGGATCACGTTCAGCCCCGTCAATTCGCGCTCGCCCAAGGTCTTGTCGTGCAGCAGTATCTGCGCGTACCCCAGAATGCCGTTCAGGGGCGTGCGTAATTCGTGGCTCATGTTGGCCAGGAATGCGCTCTTGGCCTGGTTGGCCGCCTCTGCCGCGCTCGTTGCCCGCTGCGCCTGTGCAAATACCATTTCCAGGTGTTCAATAGTCTCGGCCAGACGCTGCGTCATGATGTTGGTGCTGGTCGCGAGAGCGCCAATCTCGTCACGCGACTCGACGGCAGCGCGCGCGGAGAGATTGCCGGCCGCAACCTGTTCGGCCACGTCGGTCAAGCGTCGCACCGGGCCGACAATGCTGCGGCGGAACAGATAGGCCATGGCAATGCTGAAAACAATCGCTAGCAGGCCGCCTGCGACGATTTGCAGACGCGCATTGGCTAGGCTGTCGCGCGCCCGCGCCAAACCGGTTTGCAACTGCGCCTGCTGGCGCTGTGTTATCTCTCCCAGCAGACTGAGCATGACTTCCGCCTGGGGAGCGGCCTCGGTACGGTACAGGTACAGGTCTTCATAAGCGTGCTCGCCGGTGAGGATTCCGACAATTTGCAGGGCCAGTTCCGCCAGTTTCGCCCGGTCGTGGGCGATCATGTCGAGCCTGGCCCGCTGCTCGTCGGACAACAAGCCGCGTTGGCTGGACAGCGTGTTCCAGATCGCCGCATTGGTCGCCAATTGCGGGCCGTAGGCCAGTTTGAAATTGAACTCACCCGACGCGCCATACGCCATCAAGTTGGTCGCCATCGCATCGAACGAGGTCTGAAAGCCCAGCAGGGCCGCCAGCAATTCCCGATTCTGCGGGGCGACCCCCCGCGTCTTCTGGATGCCGATCATCACATCGATTCCATCCAGAATTCGTATCCGCAGCGCCTGGATCTCGATTCGGGTGATCCGCAGCGCAGGCCTGTTCTTCAACGGATCGTCATGCAAGCTAAACAGCTGCGGCGGTAGCATGGCCCAGCGCGCATAGGTTGCGCTCAACTCGGCCACCCAGTTCGCCTCTTCCCTGGACCAGTTGCCGGACATGGCCTGTAACGCGGCAAGATTTTTTTCAAAAGCCTGCCTGGCCAAGTGGTACTGCTCAATGTCCAGCGGGTCGGACAGCACCAGATAGCCGCGCACATGCAACTGCATTCTCAACAGGCTGGCCTGCGCTTGCGCCGAGGCCAGCGAGGCCGGCGCGCGCACGCCCTCGGTCAGGTCGATATCCACCGTGGCCTTGCGTCCCGCGACAAAAGCCAGCGTCACCACCAGCAGGGTGACGGCGGCCAGCACACCGAAGCCGAGCGTGAGCCGACGGCCGATGCCGAAAGGCTTCAGACGAGCTGTGAGCGGTGCGAAAAATTCTTGGATGCGCACGTTATGGCCCCAGCGATGCCCGATAAGAGCGTCGTTGAAGTTCGCGCCCGAGGCGGATCGTGATCTCCTCAAAATCGACGGCACTGGCCTTCAACGCGGCCTCCGGACTCAATTGGCCGGCGACCGCTTCCGCAAGATGCACGTCAAGGGCCTGCCAGTAGCTGTAAGCGCCGGGAATGCGCAGATAAGGAAACTGCAGCTTGTTGCTGAAATTAACGGAATACGCATGGAGATAGTCCCGCACGTCGGCTTCGTTCCAGCCGGCATTCAGGTAGGTTGCTATCTGCCCGCTGCCGTCGGGTGGCAAGAAGTGATAGGTCCGCCCAGGGTCGATGCCGTCCCAGCCGCGCACCGCATACACTTTCGATTTCTCCTTGCTCGCCATCAGCGCCAGCAGGTAGTAGGTGGCTTGCGGCGCCTTTGCGTATTTCGAGATCACGCCGGACCACGAGCCGCCGGTGGTATTGCCGACCACGTTAGGTTGCGCGGTCCGGACCCATTTGTGCTGCGCGATGCTGTAGTACTCGACGGTGCCGGGCAGCGGCGCCGAGCCGATTCGGCCATGGACCTGGCTGCCTTTTTGTTGCGCCAGCGCACCGAGATCGCCCCAGGTCAGGGTCAGTGCGGAACGCCCCGACAGGAAGTGGTCCCAGCTCTTGCCGAGATCCCAGTGGAGCATATCCCTAGGTCCGAGCTGCACCAGGTCGACGAGTGCCGTGAGCGCCCGAACATGACCCGGACTCTCGATCAGCGGCTTCATGCTCTGCGGATCGAACCAGTACATTTTCGGATTGTCCGGGCCAATCACGAACGGCGCCGAAAACGACATGAAATGGAACATGCCTTGCGCGCCGACCTTCAGATGCATCGATAGCCCGTGGTCGGGCACGCCATCGCCGTTAAGATCTTTGCCGTTGAAATATTCGGCCACATCTCGGAACTGCGACCAGGTCTTCGGCACGTCCAGCGGATAACCATACTTTTGCGAAAACGCAGTCCGGTGTTGCGGGGCCGCCAGCAGATCGCGCCGGTAATACATGACTTGCCCGTCGTGGTCGTTGGCAACCATGTATTTTTTACCGCCGTAGGACAGCAGAGCGCGCGGGGCGGGCAGCACCTCGTTGATGTCCCACTTGGGAAAGCGCGGATCCATGTAGTACTTGTTGTAAGAGATGATGTGGTCGCCGGCCACCAGCTCGCCAAGCCACCAGGCGCCAGCGATTGCTCCGTCATATTTGCCGACGCGGTTGGTCATGTCGGAAATCAAGTTGGCGAACATCTCTTCAAGCGGCAGTCGAACGAGTTCGAGCTTGGCACCGGTGGCGGCCTCGAACTCCTCTTTCAACTCGACCAAGGGGCCGCCTATCACGGCGCCTTTGACCACCATCACCTTCACCGTTTGACCGGCATATGGACAATGCGCTGGTTTGCACGGCTGCACGACCCGAGGCGGAACGACCTCGCCGACCTTCACCACCGACGCTTCGGAATCATCTCGTTTCGGCTTCACTTCCTGCGCCGATGCAAACACCGCAAGCGCCGCAAGCAGCAGTCCCACCCCTCTCATGTTGTCGCGCATGGCCAGCTCCTATCCGTTTTCGGGCACTCTGCAGATCCCACCCCGATCCGCAACGATAGCGCATCGATTTCGACCATGTCGGGAACCTTACTAAAACCCGCAGGACACTCGACGAGCAACCTTTTCCACGCACGCTCCCAAGCCAGATTGGGACCACCACAAGCCAGCGCACACGCAGTGGCCAATGCAAGCTTTTGCAAGCTTCGCGCCAATGGCCCTGCTAACCTGCCTTGGCCATTGCGTAACCGTTGCTCACAGCGCAGTGTTCGGAGTCCATTTAATTTACCGAAAAGGCCATCATGAAAAAGAAATTGAAACTGGGGCATCTGTGTGTGCAGGCCGTGTTGGCGACATGCGCCTTGACGGTCGGGGTCAGCGCGCAAGCCAAGTGCAAAAGCTTTACCAAGTGCATGAAGTCGGGTGGCGACAGCATCAAAAGCGTGGGCAACAGTGGTATATCGGCTGCCGACAAGGCCACCAATGACGCCAAGGATTTGGCGGACAAAACCGCCAGGACGCTGGCGGAACAAGGCGCGGCCATCACCAAGCCTGAAATGACGGACCTCCTGCATGACGCGAAAGGTGCGTACGCGGAGTCCAGCGGGACCATCCAGAATGGCTACGTCACCTCGGTCAACAAACTCAACAGCGTCATGACCTCCTTGCTGGACGGCATTTGGCGAGAGGCGGGAAAGAAGTTCGTCAAAAAGAACGAGGCGATCATTCTTGACATGAAGCACCGTGCCCTCAATCTCGATCCCGAGGGCAAGGCCGCGTTGAACCGCATCAAGCGCGCGATCACCCAGAAGGATCTGGACGAGCAGTCGCGGGCCGACATGCTGGTCGTCATGAAGAAAATCGTGCCCGATTCGGTCAAGAATTCCAGCTTTGGCATTCAGTTGTGCGCCGCTGCTGGCGTGGGCTATGGGGGGCAGGACACCTGCTTCATGATGATCATGCAGACCTATCTGGAAGGCAACGTGTTCAAGGTCGGACTGGCAGAATCCTTCGGCGTGGCGGCCAGCCCCGTGCCTTCGGACCTGGGTGCGGATGTGTCGTTTGGCCTGTTCTGGGGGCCCGGCGGCATCAGCGACAACAGTGGTGCGTCCATCGGTCTGGCCTTGGGGGCGGTTCTGGAGGAAGGCTTGGAAGTGGGGGTGTCCTGGGGCGTTCCTACCAGCATGCCCAACCCGGACAGCGCCATTCCCGGCATCTCCATCTCCATTGGTTTGGGCGGCAAGGTTCAGTCCTCTCTGACTGCTGGGTACACCCTGGTGACAGGAAAAATATAAAGCGGAAAACACCGCGGCGCGAGATGCCTCGCAACGCGGTCAACGCGCAAGGGCTGGATGGTAGCGCTCTGGCTGCGCCTGGGGTTGTAAGCAAAAAGTGGTTGTAACCCGCGTGGAGTGTGCGCAGACAGCTACTAATTTGGTAGCATAAGTGCCAATGGGTATTTTTAAACGTTCTGGCCCACCGACCCGCTCGCCATGGGCGTCGGCGTCAATACGGATCGTTCCTCGCAGGGGCTATGCGGGAGGCTTCAGCAGTTCGGCGCAGGCCGCCGCCACAAACTCCCGCAGCAGCCGCAAAGCCGGTGTGAGTTGGCGCCGGTCGGGCAGCACCATGTACAGCGGCGCCACATCGGCCCTCCAGTCTTGGCACAGAGCAATCAGGCGCCCGGCAGCCAGGTCGGGGGCGACCTCAAGCCGGGATTTGTAGGTCAGGCCCCGTCCGGCCACCGCCCAGCGGCGCACCACGTCGCCATCGTTGGCCACATGGTGGGCGCGCACCTTGACCACCGTTTCCTGGCCGTCTTTCCAAAAATTCCAGCGGTCATTCACCTCCTCGCCCAGCAGAAAGCACACCGCATCGTGCTCCGTCAGGTCGTGCGGGGTGGCGGGCGTGCCACGGCGGGCCAGGTAGCTGGGCGCGGCGCACAGCACCCTCAGATTGTCGGGCGCTACCGGCAGGGCCACCAGGCTGGAGTCCGGCGGGATGCCGTAGCGAAACGCGGCGTCCACGGGCTCGTTGTACACATTGGCGCGGCGGTCTGAGATTTGCAGGCGAAAGCGCACCTGCGGGTGCTGGGTTTCAAACGCATCCAGCCAGGGCAGCATGACATTGCGGCCCAGGTCCGACGACACCGCCAGGCGTAGCGTGCCCTGCACCTCGGTGCGGCCGGTGTGCAGCGAGACCACGCCCTCGCGCAAGGTTGCCAGGGCCGAACGGCAGTGTTCCAGGAAGACCGCCCCCTCCGGGGTCAGCCGCAGGCTGCGCGTGGAGCGCACCATGAGCGGTGTGTGCAGCTCGGACTCCAGCCGTTTGAGCGCGGCGCTGGCCGCTGCCGGGGTGATGTCGAGCGAGCGGGCGGTGGACGACAGGCTACCGGAGTCAACCGTGCGCACAAAAATTTCAAGGTCTTGCAGGGCTTTCATTTTCAAATTTTATTTGAAGGCCTATTCAAGGATTTGGCTATTTATCCTTTTCATTGAAAGACAGAAGATCCAGCCCTCTCTTTACCGTTTTAGGAAAACCCCCATGAAAGCCATCGGCTACCAGACTCCCCAGGCCATCTCCGAAGCCAGCGCCCTGCAAGACATCACCCTGCCCGAACCGGTGGCCCAGGGCCATGACCTGCTGGTGGAAGTGCGGGCCATCTCGGTGAATCCGGTGGACACCAAGGTGCGCGCGAGCATGCCGCCCGCATCCGGCGAAAGCCACAAGGTGCTGGGCTGGGACGCCGCCGGCGTGGTCCGCGCCGTGGGGCCGGAGGTGACGCTGTTCAAAGCGGGTGACCGTGTGTACTACGCCGGCTCCATCACCCGGCCCGGCACCAACAGCGAGCTGCACCTGGTGGACGAACGCATCACCGGCCACATGCCCACCACGCTGGACTTTGCCCAGGCCGCCGCCCTGCCCCTGACCACCATCACCGCCTGGGAGCTGCTGTTTGACCGCCTGGGCGTGCTGCCCGGCAAAAAACCCAACCCCAAGACGCTGCTGGTCATTGGCGCCGCTGGCGGTGTGGGTTCCATCCTGGTGCAGCTGGCGCGCCGCCTCACCGCGCTGACCATCATCGGCACCGCCTCGCGGCCCGAGACCCAGGCCTGGGTGAAGGCGCTGGGCGCCCACCATGTGATCGACCACCGCCAGCCGCTCACCTCCGAGTTGGCCCGCATTGGCATCCCCCAGGTGGACAGCATCGCCAGCCTGACCCACACCGGTGAGCACCTGCCCCAGATTTTGGAGGCGTTGGCGCCGCAGGGCCAGTTGGCTTTGATCGACGACCTGCCCACCCTGGACGTGATGCCCTTCAAGCGCAAAGCCGCTTCGGTGCACTGGGAGATGATGTTCACCCGCTCCCTGTTCGGCACCGCCGACATGGTGGCCCAGCACCACCTGCTCAATGAAGTGGCACAGATGGTGGACGCGGGCCTGGTGCGCACCACGCTGGCGGAGCACTTTGGCACCATCAATGCCGACAACCTCAAGCGCGCCCACGCGCTGGTCGAATCCGGCACGGTGCGCGGCAAGGTGGTGTTGGAGGGCTGGGTGTAAAGGAGGGCGAAGAAGGGCGCGGTGGGCCCTACAGCACAAACATCAGCACCGCCGCGATCGCCGGCAGGGCAAAGATCAGCGCATAGATGGCAAACCGCCAGACCGGCGATTGCGGCGGACGGGAGGGCCAGTGCTCACGCATGAACGAAAAGATCACGCCGCGTTCGGCCTGCCACTCCAGGTTCCAGAACATCCCGGCGCACAGGTAAATGACCGAGGAGGCGAACAGGTTGGCAAACCAAGTATCGGGGTAGAAGCCGTCGCGCCACACCAGATAGATGTCATAGGACCAACTCGCCGAAAACAGCCAAGCGCAGACGGCCACATAAAGTTCACCCCACCGAAGCGGGCCGCGCACCGCGAAAAACAGGGTTGCCACGACCCAGGGCGCGGTGGCGTAACAGAGCACCGACATGAACAGACCATCGACCCAATCCCAGGTCGGGTCCCCGGTGTAGGGCGCCACCAGCGTGATCAGGGCCGCGCCCGCCAGGAAGGTCAGAACCTTCCACGGCTCGCTCAGAAAATGCCAATAACTGCGCCGCGTGATGGCAAAGTCGGCCGGACGGCGCAACAGCAGCGCCAGCGCCAGCAAGCAGGCGCCGGCCCAGGCCGCGATGTAGAGTTTGAAAAAAGCGTCCACCATAAAAAGGGCTGCAACAGCCATGAAAGGATTGTGATGGGAAGCAATTCAGTCTATATTGGAAGCGGCCAATCCGCAATCCATAGCGTGGATCGTTGTACCGTCTTCCCTACCGCAGGAGCATCGAGATGGACGTCCCCAGCAGCCCCTTGACTCTGGAAGCCAGGTTGTCGCTGGTGCTCGCCGCGATGCAGGCAACGCTGGATGCCAACCTGTCTGTGGGGCCGTACCGTGAGCTGTCCGCCCGTCTGGTGACCGGCGTCGCACGCCAGGCCGGTTCGGCGGCCGAGCGTTTGGGGTGGATGCCCTTCATCAACCTTCCCTTCGATGTGACGGCGGCGGCTGGTGGCAACCCCGCACTGGCAGTCCCGCTTTCTGCCGCAAGCGCTTTTGTGTTCAGCGGCCTGGATGTGATCGATGACATTGCCGATGGCGACTGCCAGCCGCAGTGGGAAGGTGTTCCGCAGGCGCAGCAGACCCTGGCCGGGATCAGCGCCATGGTGAGTTTCCCGCAGCTGCTGATTGCCAGCTTGCCACTACCGCCTGCACAGATCGCAGCCATGCTGGCACTGCTGGCGCGGCGCATGCTGCAGGCGGGCGCGGGTCAGCAGCTCGATCTGGCCCTGGTTGGCGCCGAACAGCCCGACCCCGATACGGTGGTGGCATCGGTCGCCGGGAAAAGCGGCGAGCAGCTCGCCCTTTACTGCGAATGGGCGGCGCTTGCTGCAGGTGCTGGTACTGAAACGGTCGCGGCTTGGGGCGACTACGGCCGTGCACTGGGCATAGCGGCGCAGATCCAGAGCGACATGAGCGAGCTGTGCCATGACGCATGGTGCCGCGATCTTGCCAGCGGCAACCGTACGCTGCCCATCGCCTACCACCTGCAAAAGGCGGGACCGGCGCGCATCGGTTTTCTCGCGTTGCTGGCGCAGGCCCGCACCGACCTGGAGGCCCAGCGCGTGGTGCGCCGGACCCTGTTCGATTCCGGCGCCATACGGATGGCGGCACTGGTGGCGCAACTGTATGTGGAGCGTGGCCGCCGCGCGCTACAGCGGGCCGGGGCGCGCGAGCCCGGGCTGAGCCGCCTCACGGCCTTGTTGGACGGTCCCGACAAAAAGCGCATGGACCCGACACCCTCGAATTCGCTGGCCACACCGGCAGCGACCCCTGGCCTCACCGTCGAGGCTGCCTTCAACCTGCAAGAAAGGACAAAAGCATGAACCACGAAACGCTGGGAAAACTGATGGACCGCTGGAGCAGCGATGCGGTCTTCCGCGCGGCGGTGCGCAGCGATCCGCTGGGTGCCATCGCAAATACCGGATTGCAGCTATCGGATGAGGAGATGGCGGCGGTTCAGGCCGTTGACTGGACCTTGTCGGACCAGGAACTGGCAGCCCGCACCAGTCACGCAGCTTGAAAGGGGCGCACCATGAACCACGAAGCACTGGGAAAACTGATGGACCGCTGGAGCAGCGATGCGGTCTTCCGCGCGGCGGTGCGCGCTGATCCGCTGGGTGCCATCGCAAATACCGGACTGCAGCTATCGGACGAGGAGATGGCGGCGGTCCAGGCTGTTGACTGGGCTCTGTCCGACCAGGAACTGGTTTCCCGGGCCAGCCTGATGTGACATGGTGGGAGGCGCACCGGGCAGGCTTCAGATGGATCGGCTTGCCGTTCTCGCGGCCGTTCCCGGCCTGTCCGAGTTGCCACCGTCAGCGCTGCAAGCGCTGGCCGACTGCATGCAGGAAGAACGGTATGCCTGCGGCGCCCAGGTGGTGGCGGAGGGCGATACCGGTGACCGCTTCTATGCCATTGTGCGTGGCAGGGCGGAGGTGAGCGCACACAACATACCGCTGGGCAATCTTGGCCCGCAGGAGGTGTTCGGAGAAATCGCGCTGCTGTCGCCAGAGGTCCGGCGCACAGCGACGGTGCGTGCGCAGACCGAGCTTGTCTTGTTGAGCCTGAGCGCCACCGATTTTCGCAAGCTGCTGCAAGGCCATCCTGCACTGCAGCACCATCTGCAAGCCAGCGCGCGGCGTCTGTTGCGCCTGCGCTTCTTGAAGCTTTCCACCCCATTTGCAGGCAGCAGCCAGAGCGCCTTGCTGCGCTTGGCAGAACACGCCGAGGATCTGCGCGTGGCAGCGGGCGACACCGTTATTCGGGCGGGGGAGGCCGGCGACACGGCCTACTGTCTGGTCTCGGGCCGGTTGCAGGTGCTGCGCGAGGGCCAGGCGGTGGTGCAACTCGAAGCCGGTGCGCTGTTTGGCGAAGCGGCGCTGTTGACCGGTGACCCGCGCAACGCCACGGTGCAAGCGCTGGAAGCGTCAGAGCTGATGGTCTTGCACCGCACCACGGTGTTGGCGGCCATGGGCGTGGACCCGCGCGTGGCCACCGCCTGCCTGACCATGCTGCGCCTGCGCGAGCGGCCGCGCCGGACACCAGGGATTGAGGTCTTCGACAGCCGGTCGGCGGACAGAACGCCGTTCACCGTGCTGAAGAATCCCGGCCAGGGGCGCTACTTCCACTTGTCGGCCGAGGGGCGCTTTGTGTGGGACCGGCTGGACGGTGCGCACGATTTACGCGCGCTTGCCATCGAGTTCTTCGTCGCCTTCAAACGCTTCGCCCCGGACATGGTGGCCGCGATCGTTCATGCGCTGGCGTTGGCCGGATTTGTCGAGGTCCGCAGCTTGGCGCCGGATGTGCGTGCGGCAAGCACCCACCCCGCCGGGCGGTGGCAGCCTTTTGCGGACGCCGTGCGCAGCGCCTTGAACTGGCAGATGGCGCTGAACCACTGCGACCCCTGGATTTCGCGGCTCTATGCCGCTGGTATGGGCCGCCTCTTCACACCGCTGTGTTTGGTGGCCATGGCGCTGCTCAGCGTGGCTGGCATGGTGGCCTTTGCCTTCTACGCGGCGCCAGCCTGGCGCATTCTGGCGGCGCCCGCTCCACTGCCTGGCATGGGGTGGCTGTTGCCGGCTGGGCTGTTCGCCTTGCTGGCGCACGAGGCCGGCCATGCACTCACCGTCAAAGCCTGTGGACGCACGGTGGAGCGCATGGGCCTGGGCTGGTACTGGGTGACACCGGTTTTGTTTGTCGATACGTCCGACATGTGGCTGGCCGGGAAATGGCAGCGCATCGCGGTCGGCCTGGCCGGCATCTGCGCCAACCTGGTGTTGGCGGGGTTGGCGGCCCTGCTGGTTCCGCTGTTGGGGGCGCAAGCGGGCGCGGTGGCGTGGCTGTTTGCCGCGCTGTCCTACGTGTCGGTGGTCTTCAACCTCAATCCCCTGCTCGAATATGATGGCTACCATGTGTTGAGCGACTGGCTGGAACGCCCGAACTTGCGGCGCGCAGCGACCGACCCGCGCGGCCAAGGCGTGGACCTGCTCTACGGTGTGATCGCAGCGGCCTACATCGCGTTGCTCGGCTTCCTTTTTCTGGCAATGCGGTCGGTCATGTAGCAAGCGCGAACGGGTGCAAACCACCCCCCACTTTTTTGGTGTTCTGATGAAAGACGGCCCAGTATGAAAAGAAAGAGCCACCTTGTATTTTTCGTTTGTTTTCTTGTGGCCACGTTGGCCGCAGCTGCAGAGGAAAAAAACCTGTGCAAAGTCACCTGCGAATCCGAACAGCAGCAATGCCGGGGTTTGGCGGTTTCGCAAACCGAAACTGACATGAACCCGCCGTGGCACTTTGATTCTGACAACCAATGGCTCGATAGGAAGAGAGACATGCGATCGGTCCTAGAGGACAAGCAACGGCGATCGGATATAGAAAAAAATCTGAAGTTCGAGAGATCCCAACAGTGCACAAAGGTCTATATGCAATGTATGGGTCTGTGCTGATTTCTGCGGCTACAGCAGGCCAGGCAGGAAGCGGTAACGCACTTGTTGCGCATACAGCGCGTATTCGCCATCGACCCGGCGCAGGTGGTCCTCTTCGGTCAGCGCACGCATCGCGTAAATCAGCGTCCAGCCCAGCACCGAGCCCAGGGCTTGCAGACCCAGCCAGAACGACTGGCCGAATGCCGCAGCCACCAGCGGCGCCGAGCCGATCCACCAAGCCATGTTCTTGCAGGTGTAGGCTGGATGGCGGACCACCGCGTAGGGGCCGCGCTTGACCATACCGCGGTAGGTCAGATTGCTGGCCTTCAAGCCGAGGGCCACCGATGCCGAGGCGTAGAGCGCCATCAGCAGCAGCAGCAGCAGGTTCATTACCAGGTGCACCGTCGGGTCGTCATACTTCGGGAACTCGCTTTTGTAGGAGCCCAGCACGGCGACGGTGACCTGGTTAAACGGGGGGTAGCAGACCATGGCGACGGCCCAGCCCAGCCAAGTCGGATCGACCGAACGGATTTCGTTGCCCAGGCGCGGCGATTCGACCAGGTAACCGACGGTGAACACCAGCACATCGACGAACAGGATGAGCTGCATGGCAAACCAGAAGCCATGGCGGTTGAATACCTGCCCGAAATGCCCCCACAGCCCGCCGGTGGCCAGGATTGCCAAGGCGTTGACCCAGGCACCCATGCAGAAGTCCATCAGTGACACCACCATCATCGGTCCGAAGAAGCCTTTGAGCAGCGTAGTCAGCACGGCCAGCCGCTGCCCGTGCGACAGTCCTTGGCGCCATGTGGCCGCCGGCGCACGCAAGAAAGACCACACCACCTGGAAGAAACACAGGGATTTCGACACACGCGGTGTGGGCTCGGCCAGGTAGTACAGCGCCAGCAGGGCCACGTACACGGATGCGGCGGCCAGCAGGAAGCGGTCGCCGCTGAACTGAAAGGACGGCGGGCCGTACAACTGGACGAGCTGCACGGCATTGAACGGCGAGCCCCGGTAGATGGCGCAGGCCAGTACCACCAGCGCCGCCGATGCGGTCAGATTCACCACACGAAGCGCGGGCAAGGCCGACAAGCGCTCAGAGCTTAGGGAGTTCATCGTGATCGATTCGTGAAGGTTTCCTACGGGTATGCCGCGTGCCTGCAGCTTCAGGATTGCGAACGCGCACAGAAAAACCTCGCAGTGCGGGGCTTTTCGGGGCACTGCGTTGCCAACACCGTATCAATGTGTGCCGGAGGCGCGGCGGCGCATGAGGAAACTGGCCAGCACCGCACCCAGGCCAAGAAACACCAGACCACTCGAATTGGGTTCGGGAACCGTGCCCGAGGTCCCTCCGCTGGTGCTGCTGCTGCCGGAGGTGCCACCGCTGGTGCTACTGCTGCTGTTTTGCAGCGTGATGGCCTCCGACACCAAGTCGCCGACCTTCGCGCCGCTGCTATCGACATACCTGGCCTTGATGCTGGCCTCGTCGGCGAGGGTGAACAGGGCTCCGTTGTCCATCGTCACGTCGAAGATCCAGTCCAAGGTGCCCCCGATCGCAGTACCCACGCCACTGGCAATCCAATCGGCGCAATCGAACCCGGAGCCATTCCCGTCGCAGCCGATTGCGCTGATGCCCCCCGGAACCAATGCCCAACTGGCAGTGCCGTCCGGTGCGCTAAAGAGCGTGGCGTTGAAGACTGAATTGGTGACTTTGATCGCCACCGCGTCGATAGCCGTTGCCGTTGGCACAACAGCGGTCACGCCTGACGTGTCGATGTTGAGTGTGATCCGAAAGGTCTCATGGGCCGTGTCTGTATCGGCCAGCGCCGTGCCGTCATACGACAGCGTGTAAATGCCGCCGTTGCAGGTGGGGCAGTTAGGACCGATGGGGTCGGCCGCAGCAAACTGCGAAAGTACGGCGAGCCCCGCCGCAGCAATCAAAGATTTCCAAGATAGCGTTTTCATACCAAACTCCTCTCCAAGAATTGACGAACCTGCGTTCAAATTGAACGCAGGTCACCGTCACGCAAGAGTTAGGCCAAATTCGCTAAGCTATTGAATCATAAGAGTTTTCTTGTGGAGTACTAGGTTTTGCGGGGGCCGGTTGTAAAGGTTTCTGACACGGCTATCGGAAAGGACATTGGGCGATGGATGGACTCATTTGCTCACCTGGACCGTCGTGGTCGTTTGGTTGCCAGCGGCATCCCGCGCGATGGCCTGGATGGTGTGGCTACCGGGCGAAACCTTGCGGCTGTTCCAGTTGTAGGACAGGCTGCCACCGGTGCCCGTGGCCCGGAGCCCCCCGTCGATGTAGAGTGACTGTGTGATGCCTGCGGCGCCGGCGTTGTCGCTGGCGCTCACATTGACCGATACCATGCCGGACACCTGTGCGCCGCTGGCGGGGTTGGTGATCTGTACGGTGGGGGCCGTGGTGTCTGCCACCACCGTGTTTGACACGCCGACCGACACCGCGCTCGACGCCTTGCTGTTGCCGGCGGCATCAAAGGCGTAGGCCACCAGGCTGGCGCTGCCGTTGGCAACGGTGCGGCTGTCCCAGCTGAAGGCGAAGGGGCTCGACGTGTCGGTTGCCACGGTGTTGCCGTTGGCGCGCAACTCCACCCGCGTCACGCCGACGTTGTCGCTGGCGCTGACATTGACAGCCACCACGCCGCCGACGCTGGAGCCTCCTGTGGGCGAAGTGATCGCCACGCTGGGCGCTTGGGTATCCGAGGCGGTGGCCGCAACCGCGGCGTTGACGGCGGCCGAAGCATTGACACGCCCGTAGCCGTAGTAAATGTCACGGCCGGCGGCACCCAGGTCCACGGCCGTGGACGCCAGCAGGCTTTCGATGGTGGTGTTGGGCAGGTCGGGCCGCGCCGCCATCATCAAGGCCAAGGTGCCCGCAGCCACCGGGCTGGCAAACGAGGTGCCCCACCATTGGCCATAGCCACCGCCGCGCGTGGTTGTCCAGATGGTGTTGCCCGGGGCGGCAACGGTGACGAAGCTGCCATAACTGGACCAAGTGGTTTTGACGTCAGTCTGTTCGACCGCCGAGACCGAAATCATGGTGGTGCTCGGTGTGATGTTCTCATTGACGCCGTTGTTGCCAGCCGCCACCACCACCAGGCCCCCCTTGTTCTTCATGTACTGCGCCGCCGTTTGCACCGTGCTGTTGCCGGGCACACCGCCAAAGCTGATGTTGGCCACCCGGGCGCCGTGGTCCGCCGCATAGGTGAGCGCCTGCGCGATGCTGCTGCCCGTGGCGTTGCCGCTCAGGTCACAGATGCGCATCGGCATGATGCGGGCCGCACCGGCCACGCCGGCGACGCCAGCGCTGTTGTTCATGCTGGCCGCTGCGGTGCCGGCCACGGCCGTGCCGTGGCCCGTCACGTCGGCGGTGTTGCTGTTGTTGTCGTAGACGTTCCAGCCCGGCACGATGCGGGCCGCCAGGTCGGGGTGGGTGGCGTCGACGCCGGTGTCGAGAACCGCGATGACCACCCCGGTGCCTTGGGAGCGGTCCCAGGCTGCTGTGGCACCGATGGTGGCCAAATGCCACTCGCTGCCGAGGTAGGGGTCGTTGGGCACGAAGGCCGGTTTGACGATGGCATCGAGCTCGGCAAACTTGAGGTAGGGGTGGTGTTCGAGTTGGCTGAGCACCGCCTGTTCCGACATGCCGGGCGGCAGGTCGATGATGAAGAGGTCGGTTTTGCCGATGCGCCGCGACTTGCCGCCATGCGGTTTGAGGACCTCGGCCAACTCGGCGTCCGGCAATCCGGCCCGGGTTTGCACCACGAGCCGACCCTTGACCCATTCGCTGGGCTGGGCGGCTTGCGCGGTGTCCCAGGTTGAAATGCCCATCATGAGCGTTGCAGCCAGGCACACGGCGTGGCGGGTGGAGACAAGACGAGTTTTGCCAGACGAACGGCCGCTGTTGCGACCTGTGAAAGTGGAGCCCATTGACGTTACCTTTTGTGAACCTTGGGCTCCACCCCATCCTGCAGGTTCTACACAGACGGCTTTTTACAGCAGCAAGCGGCTACCGTCCGGCGCACGACGCATCGTCGGTGCGAGCCGGTGTGTTGTCTGGCAGTCCTGCAGTCATGGGGCTTGAGCCCGTTAGACCGATGACTTTGCGTCCCGCGCTTTCGCGCGGTTTGCCCTTTGCAGATCAACTCTGCGGTGTGAGACAGTTGCTACTGCATCTTTCTGGCGTGCCGGTTTTTTATTTGCTCACGGCGCTATTGTGGCCATCATGTCGGCTTCAGCATGGATTTGCAGGCCGTTGATATGTAACGGTATGTATGCCGCCGTTGCACCGTCAGATGCACCGAAACCACCCGGCCTGTGCCGGTACCGCGTTGCGTGGGCAGACCGTTGGGCGGTTACAGCCGGTCACAAATTCTGTGCCAGGCAGGCTTCGCAGTTGCGATTTGTCAATGCGACGGACCCAAACTTTTGGATACTTTGACCCGAAAAATTGAAATTGCGCTGTTCTTTTCTTGCGGAGCACGCGCCATCGTTGCACCGCAAGCAGGGGGGACATTCGCGTGATCAACCCGTACGATGCCGAAGCGGGTGGCGCCGACAGTGCGGCACGCTTCCAGATGATGGCCCAGACCGCAGCCGACGCCATCGTGTCGGCCGACCCGGGCGGCACCATCGTTTTTTGGAACGGAGCTGCCGAAAAAATGTTCGGCTACAGCGCTGACGCAGCCTTGGGCCAAGCCCTCACGCTGCTCATGCCCGAACGCTACCGCGAGCCGCACCGCCAGGGTTTCGCCCGCTACCTGCAGTCCGGTACCGCGCATTTGATTGGGGGAACGGTCGAGGTGCATGGCCTCACGCGCGAAGGCCACGAGTTTCCGATTGAGCTTTCACTGTCCGTCTGGAACGGTGCCCAGGGTCCGTGCTTTACGGCCATCATCCGCGATATCAGTGCGCGCAAGATGATCGAAATGGCACTTCAGCAAAAGACCGCCGAACTGGAAAAGGCCAATTTGGCCAAGGACCACTTCCTGGCCCGCATGTCCCACGAATTGCGTACGCCATTGAACGCCATCATCGGTTTCACAGGCACCCTGCTGATGCAACTGCACGGCCCCCTGACACATGAGCAGGTGGCGAAACTCAACACCATCAAGGCCAGCGCCAAACATCTGCTCGCGCTGATCAACGACATTCTCAACGTGGCCGAGATCGGCTCCGGCACGGTGGCGCTTCATCCCGAGCCGATTTCCTGCAGCGACATTCTTGCGGAGGTGGCCGCCAGCCTGCGTCCAGAAGCCTTGAAGAAAGGGCTGCTGTTCGAGGTGGCGCCCATGCCGCAAGACATTCAGGTGCATACCGACCGGGGCATTCTCAGTCAGATCCTCAGCCATCTTGCCAACAACGCCATCAAATACACCGAACAGGGCCAGATCGGAATCTGTTGCAACCGGCGCAAGGAAAATGCGCAGCACTACGTTGATATCAGCATCTCGGACAGCGGGATTGGCATCGCGCCTGAGGACCAGCGGCGGCTGTTCCAGGCCTTCACCCAGGTCGATACCTCCAACACGCGTCGCCATGGCGGTGTCGGACTGGGGCTGCATTTGTCCCGTGAACTGGCGACCCTGATCGGTGGTGTGATCAGGGTTCAGAGTGAATTTGGACGCGGCAGCACCTTCACCCTGACCCTGGCGGAGCACCTGCCCTGAAGCGGTGCATCCCCGCGGGTTTCAGTGGTCGCCGGGCTCCATGTGCGACTGCAGGTAGTTCGGCAGGCTGACGTTCGTGATCAGGCTTTGCTGCGTTTCCAGCCAGTCGATCGCGCCTTCGCAGTGCTCCAGCAGGTCTTCCAGCAGGTCGCGGCTGACGTAGTCCTGCAGCGTTTCGCACAGCGCAATGCTCTGGACCAGCAAAGGGCGCTGCATGTCGCGCTCGTAGGTGAGGTCACCGCTCAGGCACTCGACCACTTCTTCGCCAATCAGCAGTTTGCCCAGGTCCTGCAGGTTGGGCAGGCCTTCGAGGAAGAGGACGCGCTCGATGAGTTCGTCGGCCTCTTTCATGACGCGGATCGACTGCTTGTACTGGTAGTCGTTGAGCTTCTCCAGGCCCCAGTGGCGGAACATGCGCGCATGCAGGAAGTACTGGTTGATCGCGGTCAGCGTGTTTTTCAGCACCTTGTTCAGGGCTTCGATGATTTGGGGATCGCCTTGCATGGTGGTGCTCTTTCAGGCCGGGTGGCCGGGTTTCATTTGGCTTTGTTGGTAATTTTGCAGACCGACCAGACCAATCAGTTTGATTTGTTTTTCCAGGTAATAGGCGTGGTCCATCTCGGTGTCTTCCAACTGGGTGCACAGCATGTCGCGGCTCACGTAATCCTGGGCCGCTTCACAGGCGGCGATCGCCTGTTTCAGGTCCGCGGCGACCTTGTATTCGACATCCAGGTCGGCCCGCAGCATGTCCGGCACGCTGGCGCCCACGCTCAACGGGGCACGTTGCGCCAAATTGGGCGTGCCATCCAGGAACAAAATGCGCTGAATCAGCGCCCGGGCATGCTGGCGCTCGTGGTCCGACTCGTGCAGGCTTTTTTCTGCGAGATGGGGCAAGCCCATGTCGGCGTACATTTCGCCGTGAATCAGGTACTGGTCCACGGCGGTCAGTTCGCCAGCGAGCAGCGCATTGAGGATGTCGACGATTTTGGTGTTGCCTTGCATGGGGTCTCCGAGTATCAAGGGGACGCGGGCTTGGACTCCTTGGACTTCCATTTTAGGCTTTGCCATGCGCCTTTTCCAGTCCCTTTGACGAACCCGGGGTGTCAGTCCCGCTCCGCCAGTCTGGTGCGCCAAGCCAGCACCACGCGCCGGTGCTGGCGGCGGGGGCCGGTGCCGGTAGAGGCCGCAGGGTCCGGGTCCACGCAGCAGGCGCACTGGTAGCGGCCCGTGTGTGCACCGGCGGCCGACGGCAGGCGCCGCGGCTTGGGCTGGGGCGCCGCCACGGCCCGGTCTGGCCCGCCTGGAGGCAGTTCGTGTTGTGTTTCGGAACCACGGGTTTTCAATTCAACCGTGTTTGTATTCGTTGTAGAGGTGCGCATACGGGCCAGCTGGCATCAGGGAATGGGAGGTGGCCAGAATCTGGCGACGGCAGGCAGTGTATGCGAATAATTCTCATTTGTGAGCTGTGTGTACCCGTTCGCTGTGGACGGGAAGATGCGGCGACTTGGTGTGGGTTGTAAGTAAAATTGGCCTGTAGCCCTTATGCAATATGCGTAGACAGCTATTAATTTTGTAGCGAAACCAGGGTGGGCTCAACCGGGGCACAGCTTTTGTCTCTGCTAAAATGAGAATAATTCGTATTTACAAACTTGGTGCAGGGCACTGATTGGGAAAAGGTGGGTGTTTGTGTTTGCCGTCGAGTCCGCCATGCAGCAGCAAATACATGTGCTTTACAGCGACCACCATGGCTGGCTGCAGTCTTGGTTGCGCAAAAAACTGGGCTGCGCCGACAACGCCGCGGATGTGGCGCAGGACACCTTTGTGCGGCTGCTGTGCCACCGCAAGCCCCTGGACCTGAGCGAACCCCGCGCGCTGCTCACCCATATTGCCAAGGCCTTGATGATCGACCATTGGCGGCACCAGGAGGTCGAGCGCGCGTATTTGGAGGCCATCGCCCATCTGCCCGAACCCATGGCGCCTTCGCCGGAAACCCGGTTGCTGATTCTGGAGGCGCTCCAGCGGATCGAGACCATGCTGCGCGGCATGCCGACCAAAACGCGGGACATCTTCCTGCTCTCGCAGCTTGACGGGCTGACCTATCCGCAAATCGCCGGGCAGCTAGGGACCTCGCTGGTGACCGTCAAACGCCATATGCGTGCCGGCTTTGTGGCCTGCATGGCAGCGCTTTGAGCCGATAAGGTGTTGCTATCCCCGCCCCCTCGCGCCGACGGCGTGGACCCCCGGCTGCTGGGGGAAGCCGCCGATTGGCTGATGCGGCTGCAGTCCGGCAAAAATACCGCCGAGCACCGCCGCGGCATCGAGCAGTGGCGAACCCAAAGTGCCGCCCATGCGGCCGCCTGGCAACGCGCCGAAACCGTCCTCAGCACCTTTGGGCAGGTCCCTACCCGTATCGGCAGAGAAACACTGAATGGCCTGGCGCCACCCGGTCGCCGGCGGGTGGTCCATGCGCTGGGCCTGTGTGCGTTGGCTGCGCCCGTCGCCTGGCTGGCCTGGCAGCACCAGTCGGAGGGAAGCTGGGGCGCCGACCTGCGCACCGCCAAGGGGGAGCAACGCACGCTGGCACTGGCCGACGGGACGCGGCTCGTGCTCAACACCGATTCCGCGGTGGACGTGCTGTTCAGCGTGGACACCCGCCGCCTGCGCCTGCTCAGGGGCGAAATACTGGTCACCACCGGCAGGGACCCCGCCGCGCAAGCACGTCCCTTTGTCGTCGAAACCGCCGAAGGCAGTATCCGCCCCATCGGCACCCGCTTCTCGGTGCGCCAGTTCGAGGGTGAAACCCATACGGCAGTGTTCGAGGGGGCGGTCGAAATCCACACGGCGCGGGGCCGCGAACACCTGCTGCACGCCGGTGAACAAAGCCGATTCCAGACCCACCAGATCAGCGCCGCAACCCCGGTGGAAAGCAGCGCAGCCCTGTGGGAACACGGCATGCTGGCCGCCGGCGACATGCCACTGGCCGCGCTGATTGCCGAACTGGCCCGCTACCGCCCCGGTGTGCTGCGCTGCCACCCCGACGTGGCCCATCTGCGGGTTTCGGGCGCCTTCCCGCTGCGCGATACCGATGCCAGCCTGGAGCTGCTGCGCCTGACCCGCCCGCTCGCCTTGCGCCGCATGACCGCTTACTGGGTCAGCGTGGAGCCGCGATAGTGCTGAATGCATGGATACCTTTTTCCTTCTCGTCCGGTGTACCCAATGACAGCGCATTTTTTGCGCACCTCTTGATCACGTGCACCACGAAAGGAAACACCCCATGGACCAGCAGCAACCCGCGCGCAACCGCCGCTTCCCGAGTCGACCCAGCGCCCTGGTGTTTTCCATCCATCTGGCACTGATCGGCCTTGTGGCCGCAGGCACCCTGCAGTCCGGCGCCGCCCACGCCGCCGACGTCGCCAGTACGGCCCGCAAGCCCTACGCCATCGCCGCTGGCCCCCTGGGCGATGTGTTGGCCAATTTTGCGGCAACGGCCGGCGTCAAGCTCGCTTTTGACCCGGCCCTTGTCACAGCGCGGCGCAGCGGCGGCCTGCAAGGGAGCTACTCCGTCGATGAGGGATTTGCCAGGATTCTGGCTGGCAGCGGATATGAACGGGTCGATCTCGGGGCCGGTGCCTATTCGCTGCGCAAGACGGCGGCGCTGGTCCGGGGGGATGCGGCCTTGCCGGTGGTGCAGGTCACGGCCAAGGCCGAGGTGATGGCCTACCAAGCGGTGGCGGCCACCAGCGCCACCCGCATCCAGGCGCCGCTGCGCGACATTCCGCAGACGGTGAATGTCGTCACCGAGGTCCTCATCAAGGACCAAGGCGCCCGCTCGCTGCAGGACACGCTGCAGAACGTGCCGGGGGTGTCCTTTCACATCGGTGATGGCCAGCGCGACCAGGCTTACATCCGCGGTTTCGATGCCATCGGCGACCAGTATGTGGACGGTCTGCGCGACGACGGCCTGTACTACCGCGATCTGTCCAACGTCGCGCAGGTCGAGGTGGTGAAAGGGCCGGCGGCGGTGCTCTACGGGCGCGGCTCCTCGGGCGGCATCATCAACCGCGTCAGCAAAAAACCGGGCTCCGACGCCGTGCGCGCGGTGGAGCTGATTGTTGGCTCCTATGACGAGAAACGCGCCACCTTCGATGTCGGCGGCGCGGTGAATGAGGTGGCTGACTTCCGTGTCACGGGGGCGGTGGAGCGCTCGGGCAGCTTTCGCAAGGAGGGGTTTGTTGAGCGCGAGAGCCTGGCGCCCTCGCTCGCCCTGCGCATTTCCGCAGACACCCGCTTGCTGATCCAGGCAGAAAAACTGCATGACCGGCGCGTCACCGACATGGGCATCCCGGCCTTCCAGGGCCGCCCGGTGGAGGTGCCGCGGGACACCTACTACGGCACCGCCAACCCCCGACAGGACGACTATTCAGACGCAAACGTCACCTCCGGGCGCATCAGCCTGGACCACCGCATCAGCGACAGCCTGGCCTTGCGCAACCACTTCGGCACCTACACCTACGAACTGGACCGGCAGAACACCTTTGCCGCCACCGTGAACGAAGCCGCGCGCACCGCGAGCCTGCTCCACGGCGCAACCGACCGCCAGGACAAGGGCTGGTTCAACCAGCTCGAACTGAGCCAGAAACTCACCGTTGCCAGCATGGGCCACCAGTTGCTCTATGGACTGGAGATCGGCCGCCAGGAGAAAGATTTCCAGTCGTGGAACTGGAGCGTGCGCCCCACCGTGGGGCTGTTCGCGCCGGTCCTGCCCAACTTGGCCGCTTTCGGCAATGCGGTACTGGCCAACAACAACCTCACCAGCATGGAGGTTAGCAGCGCCTATGTTCAGGACCTGGTGACCCTGTCCCCGCAATGGAAGGCCCTGGTGGGTGTGCGCCATGACGAATTCCGCCAGAAGGTGAAGGACCGCATGGCGGGGCAGGCCGATCGTGAGCGCACCGACCGGGAATGGAGTCCACGCGCCGGCGTGGTGTTCCAACCGAGCGACTGGCAGGCCTGGTACCTGTCCTATAGCAGCTCCTTCCAGCCCTCGGGCGAGACGCTGGCGTTTTCGGCCGCCCAGGCCCAGATGGCGCCGGAGGAAACGACCAACTTGGAAGTCGGCACCAAGCTGGATTTCCTCGAAGGGCGGGTCTCGGCGACTGCGGCGGTATTCGAGCTGGAGCGCACCAACATCAAGAACACCGACCCGGTGACCAAGGCCCTGGTCGCGGTTGGCACCCAGCGCACGCGCGGAGTTGAACTCACCATGGCGGGCGAAGTCGCCCCGGGCTGGCAGCTCTCCGCTGGCTACGCCTATCTGGACGCGCTGGTCACCCAATCGGTGGGTGTGCAAAACGGCGTCGCGCTCCTGGGGACCCGTGCCGCGCTCACCCCGAAACACAGTGCCAACGTCTGGCTGATGCGCGAACTGGGCCATGGTTTCAGCCTGGGTGGCGGTCTGCGCCATGTGGGCGAGCGCTACGCCTCCCCGGACAACCTGACGAGGCTGGACGCGTACGTTGTTTCCGATGCCGTGCTCATGTACAAGACCAAGCCCTACGATCTGACGCTCAACGTCAAGAATCTGACCGACAAGGCGTATTTCGTCTCGGGGCATGGCGCAAGCAACCACCTCAACGCCCCGGGGGCGCCACGCAGTGTCGAACTCACCGCGCGGATCCGTTTCTGAGCCTGCGCGCGCTCGGAGCAGGCAAAAGCCGACGGGGCCCACCAAGCGCCCTTTCAGACGGTGTGGCTGGGTGTAGTTGCGAGTAATTCTCATTTACAATGCGTGCGGTACACGCGCTGCGCACGCACCCGTGTTACCCCAGCCAGCCCAGAGCATCGCGCTCCCAGCCAGCCATCACGTTGGACTTATCAGAACATAGAAAGCGAATCGATGCTACGTCAACCTGGCCGTAACTTTGGCCAAAAATCCCTCGCGGCCACCCTGCTGGTGGCCTTGGCCGGGCCCTCCCTGGCCGACGAGCCGACGCTGGCGGCCGTGACCGTCAGTGCGACCCGCGCCGGTGGCGTGGCGGGCGAGACACCGCAAAAAATCACCATCATCAGCCGCGAGGACATCGAGCGCCAGCTTGCGATCACCGGTGACCAGGCCCAGGTGCTGAGCAATCTGCTGCCCTCGTATTCGCCGAGCCGGCAGAAGCTTTCCAATGCCGGCGAAACTTTTCGCGGCCGCAATCCTTTGTTCCTCATTGACGGTGTACCCCAGTCCACCCCCTTGCGCGACAGCTCACGCGAAGGCTACACCATCGACCTCTCCATGGTCGAGCGCATCGAAATCATCCATGGCGCAAGCGCTGAACACGGGCTGGGCGCTACTGGCGGCATCATCAATTTTGTGACCCGCGGTGCGCGCGCCGGTGCGGTCAGGCAGCACGCGGGAATCAGCTTTTCGGCGCCGACCTCCTATACGTCCGAAGGTGCGGGCTACAAACTCGACTACCGCGTCGAGGGCAACCGCGACAACTGGGACTACCTCGCCGCGGCCAGTTGGCAAACGCGTGGCCTCTTCTACGACGGCCAGGGCACGCCGATCGGGGTGGACAATACGCAGGGCGATATCATGGACTCGAAGAGCCACGATCTGATGCTCAAGCTGGGCTACTGGTTCGACGACAACCAGAATCTGGCACTCACCGTGAACCAATTCCGGCTGGTGGGCAACAACAATTATCTGAACGTACCGGGCAATGCCAGCGCGGGTATTGCGGCGGTCTCCGTCAAGGGCACGCCGCAAGGCGCCGCACCGCAGAACGATGCCTTGACCACCAGCCTGGCCTACAAGCACGCGAATCTGGACGACAACGAACTGGGCATTCAGCTTTACAGCCAGCGCTTCCGTGCCCGCTTTGGCGGCAGTGCCTCCACCTCCTTCCAGGACCCGAGAATCGCCCCGGTGGGCACTCTTTTTGACCAGTCGCAAAACGAATCGGAAAAGCTGGGCGCCAAGCTGACCCTGAAGCGCGACGGGCTCATCGACAACCGCCTGATGCTCACCGGCGGCTTCGATGTGCTTCAGGATACAACCCGCCAGACGCTCCTCGCCACCGACCGCGCATGGGTGCCCGAGACGCGTTTTCGCAACTTTGCGCCCTTTTTGCAGGCGGAGCTGCGCCCGTACAAACGCGTGAAGCTGCTGGCCGGTGTGCGCCGCGAGTATGCGCAACTCGATGTCGATACCTTCCAGACCATTTGGTCAACCAACAAGGCCAATGGCGTGAGCGTCGCGGGCGGCAAGCCCAGTTTTGCGGAAACTTTGTTCAATACCGGCATCGTCCTGGATGCCACCGACTGGGCGCAGCTTTTCGCGAGTTATGCCCAGGGCTTCGGCATGCCGGACGTCGGCCGCGTGCTGCGCGGGATCAAGACTCCCAATCAGTCGGTGGCCGACTTTCTGGACCTCAAACCCATCGTCACCGACAACCGCGAGGTCGGGGTGCGTATCAAGCGCGGGCCCGTGGGCTTTGAAGTGAGTTACTTTGAATCCAACGCCGATCTCGGCTCGCGCCTGGTCGCCGTGGGCGGTGTGTACCAGGTCAGCCGTGAAAAGACCGAGATCAACGGCGTGGAAGCCAGTGCCGAATGGAAGGTGGACGATGCCCACCGCCTGAAGGTGGCCTATGCCAAGGTCAGGGGCCGTTCCGACACCGATGGCAACGGCGCGGTCGACACCGACCTTGATGGCGCCAACATCTCGCCCGACCGGTTCACCCTGGGCTGGCTGGCGCGCTGGACCGCGAAGCTCGACACCCAGGTGCAGGCAAACCACTTTTTCGACCGCAATTTCCCCAAGTCCGAGCTGAATTTCAGGGGGTACAGCCTGGTGGACGCCTCGATGGGTTACCAACTGCCGGTGGGCCGGCTTGCCGTCGGGGTGGAGAACGTGTTCAACACAGACTACGTAACGTACTACTCGCAGAGCGCCGATTCGACCACCCGGGACGACCGCTACTTCAAGGGCCGGGGCCGCACGTTCACCGTGGGCTACCAGGTGAACTTCTAAATGGGCCCAGCGGCCTTACCCAGACCGACTGAAAGTGCAAAGGCGGCCCCCATGCGCATGAAGGACTTGGTTCGCAGTCCACGGCTGGCGCTTTGCCTGCGCCTGGTGGCCGCCGTGCCCGGTGGCTACGCCATGGCCGCCGCCGCCGTGGCGGTGTGCGCGGGTGTGCTTGCCCACGCGGGCATGGCGCGCTCGGAGGCCGTGGTGCTGTCGGCCATGATGGGTTTTGTTTTCTACCTGCTGTGGTTGCTCTGGGCCTTTGGCGTGCGCAGCCTGTGGCGACTGTGGGGCGTGCTCCTGGGCGGGCTAGCCGCTGGCACGGCCCTGTTGCCACTGATGCCGCAAGGCGCTTGATGCCATGAACGAAAACTTCCACAAATCGATGGCCTGGCTGCACACCTGGACGGGTGTGCTCATCGGCAGCGTGCTGTTCGCCATTTTCTGGATGGGCAGCCTGAGCGTGTTCGACCGCGAGCTTGACCGCTGGATGCAGCCCGGCACCCGGCTGGAAACCTCCGCCACGCCGGTGTCGCTGGACCGGGTCGTGGCCCCGGTCGCGCACGCCCTGGCGGCGGGCAGCACGCAATGGGGCGTGAACTTGCCCACCGAACGGGCGCCGCACATGCGGTTTTTCTACCGCGATGCCCAGGGCAAGACCATCACCCGCGCCATCGACCCCCACACCGGCCAGCTCATTGCCGACCAGGGCAGCAAGGCGGGAACCGGTTTTATCTTCCCCTTCCATTTCAGCCTGCACATCCAGTGGCTGGACCTGGGCCACTGGATCGTCGGCGCGGCGGGCATGGCGATGCTGGTGCTGCTGGTCTGCGGCGTGGTGATCCATCGCAAGATCTTTGTGGACTTCTTTCTCTTTCGGCCGCGCAAGCGCCTGCAGCGCGCCAGCCTGGACCTGCACAACCTCACCGGGGTGCTGGCGCTGCCCTTCCATTTCGTGGCCACGCTCTCCGGCCTCATCATCTTCATGGGCATCTACTTCCCGCAGTCGCATGTGGGCGCTTATGGTGCGGGCACATTGGCCAGGGACCAGTTCAACCTCGAAGCCTCTGGCGGCTTCAAGCGGGCCAAGGCCAATCGGCCGGGCACACAAGCCTCGCTGGATGCCATGCTGGCCGAGGCCGAGCGCCAATGGCCCGGCGGCAAGGCCTTCCTGGTGCGGGTGTGGCACCCGGGTGATGCCAACGGGTATGTGGAGGTCCGCCGCTCCTACGCGAAGGACGTGACGATGCACCTGGACCGCCTGACGTTTGATGTGCAGACGGGCGCCGTGCTGCACCGCTTTCAGGCCGCGCCGGTGATGACGGTGCAACGCTTCATCAGCGGCATGCACTTCATCCAGTTCGACCACTGGGGCCTGCGCTGGCTGTACTTCTGTGCGGGCCTGTCGGGCTGCGTGATGATCACCACCGGCTTCCTGTTCTGGCTGGAGGCGCGCCGCGCCAGCCATCTGAAGAAGGGCCTGGTTGGCGTGCGGGTGGTGGAGGCGCTGACCGTGGGCAGCGTGACCGGCATCGTCACCGCCACGCTGGCCTTCTTGGTCGCCAACCGCTTGTTGCCGCCGGGCGCCAGCGTGGCGGGCCAGGACAGGGCGGCGTTGGAAATGTGGGTGTTCTACCTGGTGTGGCTGGCTACCTTCGTCCATGCCGCCTGGCGGCGCGCCAGCCCAGCCACCCAGCCCGCCCGCCGCGCCTGGCAAGAGCAGTGTGTGGCCATTGCCGTGCTGGCCCTGGCGGCCGTGCTGCTCAATGGCCTGACCACCGGCGACCACCTGCTCAAGACCCTGGCCCGGGGCTACTGGCCTGTGGCAGGCGTGGACCTGGTGCTGCTGCTGGGCGCCGGGCTGGCCTGGTGGAGCGGCCAGCGCATAGGCCAAACGTCTGCACGCCGCGGGCCACAGGCCGAAGCGCGGGCCTTGCACCAGGCCGCCATGGAAGAAGGGGTGTGTGGTGGCTGACGGCCTGCTTGCCGCGTTGGCCATTCTCGTAAGCTACCTGGGCTTTGCGCTGCTTGCGCTGTCCCAGGAGCGGCATTGGTGCGCCGTGTGCGGGATGGGCGCTGGCGCGCGGATGCCCCCGACCTGGCGCGCCAGTGCCGGACTGCTGCTTCAGGGCCTGGCACTGCTGCTGGCGGTCTGCGCCCAGGGGCCGAGCTTTGGTGGCCTGTTGTGGATGGTCACGGTCTCGGCCGCGGCCATGGCAGTGGCATTCACACTGGCGTGGCGGCCGACCTGGCTCAGACCGTTGGCCCGGGTGGGGGAACGCCGGGGTCGCCAAAATGTGGGTCAAAAACGCCTCTAGCCCTTGTAGGGTATGCGTAGACAGCTACTAAATTTGTAGCATAAGCACCCGGGCTACAACCCGCACCGGTCATGCCGACCCTGGGGTCGTCCACTGGACGGCGTATCCGTGCGTGGGCCGGCCAGCACGTCCAGCAGCACCGTGCCCAGCACACACCACCCCTGGCCTTGCCGGGGATGGCTATTTTTTGTCCATTTCTGAAAAGCGTGAATTTTTTGTCCTTTTCAAGGGGCGGGACAGAAATTCAAGAGGGAATTACAAATGGAAACAATTTATTTCGCAATAATGTAAAAATACTCAACAGGTGTTTACCGTGAATCAAGCTCCAGCCCAACTTCCTCCGTCGATTCGGCGACTGTGCAATCCATTGGCGCTGGCGCTGGCGCTGGCGCTTGTCATGGCCTTGCCCGCATGCACCACCATTGTGCCGGTGCCGCTGACTGCTGCCAATCTTGCGCCCACGAACCAGGCGGATCGGCAGGCCCTGCACAAAGACGTGGAAGCCATCACCGGGCCCTTGTCATTGGACGAAGCCATGGCACGCGCCCTGAAATACAACCTGGAGCGCCGCGCCAAGATGATGGAAGAGGCGCTGGCCCTGAACCAGCTCGACGTGAGCCACTTTGACATGCTGCCCAAATTGGTAGCGCAAGCCGGGTATTCCACGCGCAACAATGACCGCATCAACGAGAGCCGGGACGCGGTCACCGGAACCCAGTCTGCCTCGCACTTTATCTCGCAAGATAAATCGCATACCCTGACCGAGCTGGGCTTCACCTGGAATCTTCTGGACTATGGACTGGGTTACTACAACACACAGCAGCAAAGCAATCGGGTCTTGATTGCGGCAGAAAAACGCCGCAAGGCCATGCATGTGTTGATGCAGGACGTTCGCACGGCGTATTGGCGTGCAGCGAGCGCCCAGAAGCTGCGGGCTGAGGTTGAAACGACCCTCGCGTTGGCAGAAGACGCACTGTCGGACTCGCGCAAGGTGGAAGCCGAGCGCGTGCGCAACCCGCTGGATGCCTTGCGTTACCAACGCCAATTGCTTGAAAACTTGCGTTTGCTGGAGGCGATTGACCAGGAGTTGTCGTCGGCCCAAGTGGAGTTGGCCGCGCTGATCAATGCGCCCATCGGCCAGGCCATTCAGATCGCGGAAACGGATGTCAAAAACGCCGATGCCGGTGTGCTCCAGGTCACGGTGCAAGCCATGGAAGAGGCGGCCCTGGCGCAAAACGCCGATCTGCGAGAGCAGCACTACAACGCGCGCATGGCCCGCGAGGAAACCCGAAAAACCTTGGTGCGCCTGTTTCCCAATGTGTCTTTCAGCTATGGCCTCAAGTACGACACTGACAGTTACCTGGTCAATCGCTCCTGGAATGAGGCCGGCCTGCAAGTTTCCTTCAACCTTTTCAACCTGTTGACCGGCCCGACCCAAATCAAGCTGGCTGAAGCCGGCGTGACGCTGGCTGACCAGCGCCGCATGGCCACGCAACTGGCGGTGCTGACCCAGGTCCATCTGGCGCGCCTGCAGTTGCTGAATGCCCGCAACCAATTTGAGCGTGCGGATGCGATTTACGCGACGGACCTCAAGATTGCCGACCATGTGCGCAACCGTGCCAACGCGCAGGCGCAGAGCAAGCTGGATAGCGTGAGCAACTCCACTGCAGCCATTTTGAGCCTGCTGCGACGCTACCAGGCGCTTGCACAGGTGCAGTCCGCCGAAAATCGTCTGCTGGCCAGCATGGGTCTGGAGCCACGCATCGGAAGCACCAGCGAGCTGAGCCTGGCACAGCTGACCGAGCAACTCACGAGCAGTGGCACGCTTTGGACTGAATTGAAGAACCTCCCGTCCCTCACCTCGACCAATACCCTGCCACCCTCGGCTGACCAGCCCAAGGAAGCAAAGTGACGAATCTCGTGGGGGCTGGATGGCTGGCGTGCTCCCTGATTCTGGCGGGCGCGGTGCAGGCCCAGACGGCTGCGCCAAGTCCGGTGAAGCCGCAAGCGACGCCAGGTGCGGCAGTGGCACCATTGCCCAAGCCCGCCATGGAGCGCCAGGAGATTCGCGCCCAACTCCTTCCGCGCCGCTACACCACGGTGGCCGCAGAGATTGGCGCCAAGATCAACCGTTTGCCAATCGCCGAAGGAAATGCATTCAGGACCGGGCAACTGCTGGTGAGTTTTGACTGCACGCTGCAGCAGGCGCAACTGCAAAAAGCCCAGGCGGAGCTGGACGGTGCTGAGCAAACACTCAAGTCCAACCAGCGCTTGGCTGAACTCAATTCGGTCGGACAGCTTGAGCTCGACCTTTCGCACGCGGCCGTGGGCAAGGCGAAGGCCGAGGTCGGCGCCAACCGGGCGGTTTTGAATAAATGCGGCGTGGCAGCGCCTTTTTCCGGCCGTGTGGCCGAGCAAAAGGTGCGTGAGCAGCAGTATGTGCAACCGGGCCAGGCCCTGCTCGACATCATTGACGACAGCGTGTTGGAGTTGGAGTTTTTGGTGCCCTCAAGCTGGTTGAGCTGGCTGCGTGTGGGCGGTAAATTTCAAGTGCAAATCGATGAGACACGCAAGAGCTATCCCGCCAAATTTATTCGCATTGGCGCCCGGGTCGATCCGGTGAGCCAGTCCGTCAAAGTAACTGCCGCCATCGACGGTAAGTTTTCTGAGTTGATCGCCGGCATGAGTGGGCGCGTGCAAGTCACGCCGCCCTGACGGGCCGTTCGCGCTACCCCACTCGCTTCAGTGTAAGCAGAACAAACGCAATATCCGTAGTCAACCGTTTAGACCGCAGGAGCAACCCCATGAACAAGCCCAGCCTCTTTGAACTCAATGCGGTTGCCAGCGCAGTCCCCCTGACAAGCGCATCGGCTGCAAAGCCCGGTAAAAAGTTGGTGCGTCGCGGCCCCAGCCCGATGGCGTTGGAGCAGCGGTTTATGTTTGATGGGGCGGCGCTGGCGGATGCGGTGCAGGTTCTGGCAGCCTCCCCCGTGGAGAGCAGCGTTCCTGTCGATGCACCGGTGGCCGAAGCGGGTCGGACCGTGGCCGTGGCGGGCGACTTGCTGCCTTTGGTGAAGGTCACGACAGAAACGGCACCCACCCTGAACACCGCCCAGGCCGTTGCCGAGCGCCCGGTTACCGAATTGTTCGTTGCCACCAGCCCTGACCCGGTGCTGGCCGAAAGCATGGCTGCCGCCAGCGCAGCTGTGCGCCAGTTCCTGGAATCCACCAGCGATGAGGCGCTGTTTGCCCTGTTCAACGGCGGCAAGTCACTGCCCGACCTTGCCTGGCTTGCACGTGTGGAGGACCTGAGGGCCGCAGTGCGCGATGGAACCCTGCAGCTTTCGATCATTCAGGCCGACGGGTTCGACCAGCCGCTCGCCATTGCCGCGTTTGCAGCGGAAGGCCCGGGCGGGGGGCCGACGCTTTTCGTCGCACGCAACGGATTTGGCCAGCTCGACGCCCCGGATGCCACACGCGCTTTGGCGGAGGAATTCGGTCATGCCATCGACCACTACCTTAACGCCGACTCGGACAGCGCCGGCGACGAAGGTGAGCGCTTTGCCGCCGCAGTGCTCGGTCTTTCGGTCAGCGAGACCACCACCGACGACCATGGCAGCGCGCTGGTCGGTGACCGCACCTATGCCATTGAGTACGCGATGTTTGACTTCGTGAACGCT
>Ga0209343_10001403_pt1 | contig 32427 bp, 33 predicted proteins | sample RifCSPlowO2_02_FD_184026 | JGI IMG/M metagenome (GOLD analysis project Ga0209343, IMG submission 184026) | Groundwater microbial communities from Rifle, Colorado - Rifle CSP2_plank lowO2_0.2 (SPAdes) (version 2) | ecosystem: Environmental > Aquatic > Deep subsurface > Groundwater | place... | reverse complement strand
AAAAACTTTTTGCTTGGAAGCAAAACCGGAGATTAATTTAATATTATACGAAGACGTTTTAAAATAATCAGCGAGTGCTTTTGTAATAGCCATATTCGCTCTACCTTGAACGGGCGGTTCTTTTACGGAAACATTAAAATGAGTTTCATCTATTTTTTCAATTGACATAAAACTATGTAATCCCGATATAAATGTCCTTTTCGATTTTTTATCTTTGATATATTTCAATTTAATTTTTTTATCGATATCATCATGAAGTGCGCAGGCCACGATATCATTTTTCTTCCGAAATAGTTCCATTCGTATGGTTGTAGTCAGTTATTTATATATATGGCTATATATATATTATTATTAAAAAAATCAATTTTTTCACAAAACAAACACTTTTTTGAATGTAATGTAATCTGGATTATTTGGTGAATACTCTATAGCCATACACGGTAACATATTTTTTATCATGCCTATATTAACTTTATTTGTTATATGTTTATCGTCTGGTTTTGCATTAATTTCTTTATTTTGAGTATCTGTATTGTTCATATGTATTTGCTTTAATGTTAATTTTATGGATAGAATTTGCTTTTCAATTTTTTTTAGCTTGATATCTTCTTGGATACCAATATGATGAATTATATTCCGAAGGATGACTATTATTAACTATAGGGAAATTACATTCCAAATGCATGGCACGCAACGTTTGTTTTAATGTATCACATAATTGTGTTTGTCCATCATCATGTGCACGAACAATTAATGCTTTAATAATCTCGCTTGATGATATATTGTGAATAACATTAGTTTCCCGATAATTACTATAATTAAAATTTATAATTGAATTTTTAATATGTCTACCTCTATATGATGTATGTTCGTTATTACGTCCATCGGATTCATCTTTGTCTATCATATTTTTATTATATGTTCGGCGGTCTTGATTTTTTTCTATACATTCGTCTACTGATACCGAAGATTCATTTGTTTCTTTGTCATTTTCAGTCTTTTCTATAAATTGACTCCATACATCTTTTTTTTCATCTTGCACTTCGGTATTTCCTTTGGATTCACTAACAACATTGAGATTATTCTTTCTTAAAACATTTTTTTTAGGACCCATAATTTACAATTATAACAAAATTATGGTTACATATCTTGAAAAGATTATTTTTTCAATTTTTTCAAGAATTGTTTTTATATGATGCATCTAATTCCGTTAATTTGGCTACCATTTCATCAATACTAGAGACCTTTATGTTCAACCAATCATTTCTTTCATTCAATCGTTTCACTGTTTCTTCATTTTTATTTTTTTCATAATTTATATCGTTTAATATTGTTGTCAATTTACCTGCAGTTTCTGAATCATGTACGGTTTGTGCACTAATTAATTTTGGTAAATTGACATCAACATCCTTTGATTTATCTACGGGAACTTGTGTGGTAGGTGTTTGTGGTATATTATCTTCACCGCCACCGACCTGCTTAATAATATCTTCAATTGATGACTTATTATATCCACCTCTCATTAAATTATGGATATGTTCTTCTTCTTTCAATTGATATAATCGCCGTTTTTTTGTATCATTACTAAATTCGTTTGATTTTACTCTATATTTGTATATTTTATAAACTTCTCTGTTTACTTCGTGCCTCAACATTATATATTATATGTTCCAGAAAAATGTTTTTTATATTTTTTATTATTCAACATATTTCGCATCATCTAATTCAGTAGTATCTGGTCCAAAATTAATAATTTCATTATCCGTTTCTGTTGTATCTTCGGTATCCTCTGTATCTTCCGCTATTTTATTTTTTTTTATATTAATAGGAAGATTTTTTTTTTCAGAATGTTCTGCATAGTATTCATCTAAATATTTTTTCATCTGAAATATTAAAAATTCGAATATTTGATTGGACATAGCATCCAATGTATTAGTGTCTGAGTTAACATATTTATCTATTTTCGATTTACCACGATATTCCAAATAATATGGAAATGTTACTTTTTTAATTATTAGATCAATTTGTTCATTATCTACGAATTTAAGTAACTCTTCACATTTTTCTGGATTGTTTTTAATATATTCTTTCCTTTTTTCTATTAATTTTTCTTTTGAAATTTTTGCATGTATATGATAATCTGGTGTAAATTTCAGCTTATCTACTGGAAAATAATCACCATATGCCACCACTGTATTAGCCGTCTTCACATCTTCATTAAATTTATCCCATTCGTATACATCAATATGTTCCCAATCTTTTATTTTTATTTCGCTAGTTACTTCAAAAATTTTTGTATTTTCTTTGATACAATAATTATCTAGAGCAATTATTTTTACTTTAAAATCCCGTTCGATTTCTTTCGCCAGAAAAGATCTACCAGAACCTGATAATCCTGATATTAACACTATAAATGATTTTTTTATTGCTATATATGTATCAAGTAAACTCATATAATATACATATACAAAATATAATTATCAATTTTCGATACTATTTTCAGACTTTATTGAACTATTTTTAGATGAACTATTTTTAGATGACATGCTAGATATATATGATTGTATATCCACATCATTTTCCTCGGCGCAAGTAATATTGTCCGTATTCGTATTTCTCTGTTTTTTATTTTTCGATTCATTTTCCTCATATTTCTTTCTCTCTGTTTCTACATAGTAGTATAAATAGAATCCAATTATAATTAATAGTAAAAATATAAAATAATCATCCATTATCTTATTTACATTAGATATTTGTAAAAATAAATTAGTATAATCGCAATTATATATGTAATAATTCTTTGTTTATATCGATTTCGGCTCGGCATAACTATCAGCATCATATTGATTTGGTGGTGTATCATCTTGTTGAATTTCTGGTTCTTTTTGCTCTTTTTTTGATTTGACTAAATTTTTAAGTTCATCCGCCAATATGTATTTAACATGCCATGTATGAAGAAAATATAAACCAATCAACGCAATTAATGTTATAATCACTATAGTGATCTGATATTTCTCAAAATCAATCATTACTATACTATAAATATGCACAAAAAGATTTTTATATTTACGCAAAATTTCTGATATTTTCCTTTTTATGTATATCTGCTCTCTGAACACTATATATCCATGGTGTCTGATTTGCAAACATTGCTTTGAATATATCACCAACGTATACAGGCTCTTCTTGTTCTTCAATAAACGATCTTGGTATATAACGATATATTATTTGTGGTTGACACTTATAATTATTTCGCATTATACCTATCATAATAAACATGATTCCTAAAAAAATAATTATCAAGAATATTATCACCATTAACAGTTATATATTTCGACCACAAAATATTTATCGTATTACATAAAAATTGAAATATATACAATATAATACATAATATCATAAAAAAAGAATACAATGATTAAAAAACTAAACAAAAATGAAATTGATATTGTAATATATCATGCTAACTGTCCTGACGGTTTTGGATCGGCACTTGGAGTATACATGTATTATAAACAAAATTTTCCAAATAAAAATATAGTATATTTCCCGACAAGTTACAATAATCGCCCTCCAGATGTAAAAAATAAAAATGTATTGATTTGTGACTTTTCATACAAAAAAGATATAACCGAACAACTAATTAATGATTCACTTTCATTTTTAATTATAGATCATCATCAGACAGCAAAAAACGATTTAGACTCAGTTGATCCTGATTATAAAATTTTCGATATGACACATAGCGGTGCTTACCTAACGTGGTTATTTTTCTTTCCAGGACAACTAGTACCAAGTTTAATAAAATATATCGAAGACAACGATATATGGAAAAAAGTTTTACTACATACAAAAGAAGTTACTGCATATATAAGTTCTTTAGATTTTGATATGAAGGAATATGAAAACCTATTAGATAATAATATGATTGAAACTGTAGCTATACCTTTTGGAAAAATATTACTACAACAGCAGTCTAAAATTATAGACAGATCATTGAATACATCATATATTAAATTTATCGAAATCAAAGGAAATTTATATTTCGTTGCTTTGTGTAATGCTACTACATTTCCTTCTGAAATTGGAAATCAATTACTCAATAAATATACTAATTGTAATTTTTCCGTTGTGTATTCAGAAAATAACAATAATACATATATGAGTTTACGTTCAGCAAATGATCGTACAGATGTTTCTGAAATTGCATTAGCATTTCATGGTGGAGGACATCGTAATGCTTCTGGATGTTCTTTATCAAATATCAATTTATTGGGACGACATATTGGGGGAGATAATTTATTATTAAGAAACATGGAAAATGTTGAGTTTGTCTTCAAAAAAAAAGAATATAATTATGTGATTTCGAATGAAACTTGTTACTGTAATAAACTAGGACAGTATCTACTTCAAATTAGAACCATCGATAATAATAAAAACATCCAAGAATGCTGTTCTTTGTATAGAAATAGAAAACAAGACTATAATTTTTATGCATGGTTTGATTTCTCGTTTGTTTGGAACTATGCTAATGATAAAACATATTTTCTACTAACATGGACTCCAAATATTTCCAAAGACACTATTCATAAGTTATTCAACTTGTATACTGATTTGGAATTTTTATCTAATGAAACAAGACAGGCTAAATTTAGTCAACATGGATTCAATCTAAAAATAATGTAATTATATCAATCAATATTTTTTTCATAAAATAAATATGAAAAATATTATATTACAATTATATATAACATGAGTTTAATTAACAATATAAAAGACGAATATGTTAACTTTATGGGAATTAAAAAAAAACTTAATAATATTTATTTTATTGAAGATTATAAACTAGCTTCTCGCATTTATGGTGATTTGCAGTTTCTTATAGAAGACAGGATATTATACAGATACAAAATAAAATCTCCACCATATCATGGATACAATAAAATTGAAGATGCTGAATATCCTATGATAAATAACTTTTTTATGGATATGAAAAAATACATGGAAGAGAAAAAAAATCTAAATGAAATATACATGAAAATGGATGATATCAAAGAATATTTTATTTATATTATCAATAATAAAACTACATTATTTTCTAATATGTATAATGATAATGACAATAAAATAACAGTAACAAACGAATACGTTCAGTATAGAAAAATAAAAATAATATTGGATCCCAGATTAAAATTTTTATTGGATAAAGCAGGAAAAGAAAGATTTTTACGCATGCTCTTGCGTTATTTTGGTTTCGGATTAACAGGACAACATTGTTCTCTTTCAATCAATGTTTACACATATATGTATGATGAGTTTGGCATACGTGGCGAAGGTTTTAGTAGCCCCTTAAATTCCAAATTACTCACTATGAAAGATACGGTATTCTGTACATTATTTAAAGACACAGATAAATATATAGGGAGTAAAGGGCCTTTTTCGCATAAAATACTTGTAAAATATTCAGATAAAAACTGGACTGTCAATCCTCCATATTTTCCTGCGGTTATGTTATTAGCATATCATGAAGTGATGAAAGCTTTTAAAAAAATTAAACGCCCTGATTTCCTAGTTATCGTTTTACTTCCTAAATGGGAGAATGATATCGCTTATCAAAAATTTAAAAACTGCCGATATTTAGTTAAACTAATCGAACCAGATGAAGGTAAACACTATATGAACTGTAACGGACGAACCGTATACATGAACAAATTAGTAAATAGTATGTTTTTTCTTTGCCGAGAAAAAAATATCATTACCGAAACAAAAATTAAAAAATTATTACTGCTATGGAACACTTTTATAGACGATAAGATACACCAAAGCCAAATTACTCTACCCGAAATACTATAATTACACCGTTTACATACAAATTATAAAGTGTTATCTGTTAGTATTCTTAACAAATAAAAAACTTAATGTGGATACAATTCTAGCGAACGGAGCACAATACATTCTGCATGGTGCAAAGACATATATTTTATCGGCCGAACTATAAAAGACGTTTTTAGTTAGTTACTATATATGTAATCTATGTAATCTTTGATCAATTTTTTACTAACTATTTATTTTTTTTACTTTTCTGCGAGACGAAACTAGAATATTGTGATTCCAGTTCAATATCAGTATTTTTTAAACAATCATCAAACATTATTTCTAACTCCTCTATTACTTCCTTTATGGTATTACTATACATATTATTCCGCATACATTCTTCGATAAATTTGATTTTAGATTCATCATATAGTTCAAAACTTGCATGGATACCAAAATTTACAACATAATTATAAGATACTTCGTTTGCATATTTTATATGTTCTTCTACATCATGGAAATCTGTTACAACTTTAACTAACGTCCCAAACAATGAACCAAGTTCCATCATGGCATCTATATTTTTTTGATTTTGATCTCCCCCGCCCATTAACCATCCAAAAACAAAGGTACATTGACCAATCATACCGTATTTATCATTAATATATTTCTTCATATCATCATTTTCTATCCGAGACAATTTTCGATATTTGGTATCAATAATATCAGTATCTTTAAATCTATATTTTATGATATCAGTTCTTTTCATTTTATTTTTTTTATCATGTATATTTTTTCTTTCTGTTAGCAATAATAATTTTTCCTGCAAAAATGATAACATTTTCTTCTGAATTTTATTATAAAGAACGGGCTCTAAAGCGTTTTCCATCGTTTTATTATTTTGCGTTATTGCGCTGAATATAAATATAATTGATTGATCCATTAATTTTTGAATACATGGTGAACCATATTTATTTTCATAATAATCTATATTTTCTCCGACAACAACTAACATAGTCATCAATATAATAGCACTGGTTATATGAAAGATATGATACGATTTAATTGAATTATTTTTAACTTGTATACTGAATATCGATGATATAACAATAGAATATAATGAGAAATTACTTTCGACGAAATCTTTAACTAATCGATCATCTATTATTCCCGCGAAACAACTTTTAGATATTAAGAATTTATAGATTACGTCTTTGTATTTACATATCTTGTTCATTTATATTATAATTATAGTTTTTATTGTTAACCATACTAACGCTATTTTTTATACAGAAGAGATTTATTTTCTTCATATATATTATCTATGAATAACTATAAATTTGCGCAAGTTAATGATATGACATATATTCCCCATATTCCTGCAGAAAATTTATATAACTATACTATACCAAACATATATGAAAATACAACAAGTACACTAATACAAAAATATTATAACAACATCGGTAAACCATACAAAAATAATACTAAGTACGATTATATAAAACAATGGCCATTCCGTATTATATATAATTTTATCTCGTCTAATCCCTTAGATAGTGATGAAAGAAGCAAATTATCCAAAGCATACATTCAGAAACGTGAAGATTTTTCGGAAAATGTTAACATGAATGGAAGTGAATATAATCCATTTTGGCTATTATTTTTGGTAATTATATCCATTTTTTTCATACATCATTTCCTTTTATGTTAGCGTTGTATTAGTTTACCGTTTTGTAATATGAAAAAAGTACCAGAAAATTGTCTGAAAGATTTTATAAAATCATTTTTAGTTTTATTATCTAAAAGTTTCGTTCGTCGTATATTATTAAATTGATTATTCGTTTTGTTAATATATTCATCTATATTACCTTTTAATTTTTCAGCAAATATTTTATATCTGTCTTTATGCTTTTCATTTTTTTTCATTTTTTCTAGTTCCATAAATTTTCCACATCTGATAAGATCGTTATTGAAATAATTACTTAAAACAGTATACGATATGACTATATATTTCAAAACGTTCTTAAATGATGGTTTTTGTTTCACGGACTTTAAATATTGTCTAATAATATAGTATTCTGACGCCGAAGTGTATGATATTTTTTGCCCAGGTAAATAGTCAACCAGCCTATCACTTTTTCTGTATACAATCTCACTGTTTCTTTTTTTTAAATTAAAATAATTAAATAATCCTTCATACAAAATATTATCATAATACCTCATTTTATATTTCTCCTGTTCTTCTTTTTTATATTTATTCGCGTCTTTGTAATATTTTATTTTTTTGACAAATAATCTAGATTCTGTACTTCTAACAGCAGCATATAGCTGAGTATATATTGTTCCTTTTAAATATAACCACCATTTATGTATATCATCGTGCTTTTTTCTGTTCTTTTTATATACTATATGTTCGGCATATTTGTCTGTTAAACTATTTTGAATAAAATCCACTTCATCTGGATTGGTTTTATAATAAAAAGAACGAAATTTAAATAACATAAAATCAGCACCCATTAAAATTCCCCATCTTTCTTGATCTTGCATATTCTCATATATTATTTTTTCCCGTAAATATGTATCATCTGGTTCTGGAATTCGTATATCAGACATATATATAATTTTTCTTCCATCAGCTATTTTTAAGACTTCTTTTATTTTCTCGTCAGAAAACCATCCGGCACTTCCAGTTTTAATAATTAATTGGTCAGTTTCTTCGATATCAAACGGTAATGGATCATATAATAACATATGCATTTTAGGGTAGAAATATTTGATATACAAATATTTGAGTCGTTCTCCTGGTTGCGCACCAATATATAAAACTAAGCAGTCATCTATATTTACATATTTACTTACTAATGTAAAAAACTCTATTTCACTATAAAGTAATTTTAACTGTCCCCAATGACAATTGTTCGTCATAGTATACATCGCTTCATCACTTATAAATTCTTCTGGTATAATATTATTATCTTTTTCATAGTCTTTTTTTAATTTATATGGTATGATAGGATCCGAAAATTTTATTTTTCGTGAAAATTTCATTATATAATATATATTTCAAAAAATATATAAAACTAAATTTTTATATGATTTGCCAAATCTATTACATTTTTAGTTATTTGCGAGTTAATCTGTAAATAAGATTGTGTATTGGAAGTAAACATCTCAGTATACATAATTCTCTTTTTCTCTGTCCCTATCATCCAGGAATCTCTGGATATTTTAATATTCTTGCTTTTCGTTGTCTTATACCCTGATGATGATAAGTAGGCCACATTCATAGTATATCCTTTATATAGGCCAGCTAATATTCTTTTTTTTAAATTATAGTCTTTATTTTCAAGACTTTTTATTTGTTTTTTTTCATAATATTCTTTAATTTTCAATAAAATTGCATGTTTGGCTTTCTTATAATAATGATCTGTCTGTTGAAGTTTATCTTTTTTCAAATAATTTTCTCGCAACCATATGTTAACTTTGTCATCACCCTCTTTTTTTAATTTTTTGTATACTGTGTATATTCTCAGCAAACTATAATGATCACTATTTTTTTTCATTAATTTTCTTTTTATCTCTTCAAACTTTTTCATTTCTTTTTGATTATTTTCATGTTTAAAAAATAACTCATTTATATTATTTTTTATAACATCAGACATAATCACTATAACTAAAATTTCTTTGGCACAATTTAACATCCATCCGCCACAAACGGCTAAACCTTGAATTGGTTCGACTGGTAAATCAGCAATGAAACTTCCTAACTCTGTTATTGCATTATTTTCTATTAATTTTAATTCTGTTAAAATATTTTTCGTAAAATCAATATATGCTTTTTTTGGTGGCTCTATAAACTCTGATAATATTTTCTCTAGTTTATCAAAGGTTTGAATTTTTGACCATGCTAGTAATTTTAAACAATCATCATAAATATTACTCGTCTGAATAGCCGGTGCTGGATAGTCTTGAAATTTTTCATACTCCATTGATGTATACAAACGATAACATATACCACTTTCAGTTCTTCCGGTTCTTCCACATCTTTGTTTTATTTGTGCTTTTGATACAGGTCGTTTTTCTAAGACTTTTGAGTTTATTATAGGATTAAAATAAGAAAAATATTCATATCCAGAATCGATGACATATCGTATCCCTTCAATAGTTACTGATGATTCAGCTACATTTGTCGCTATTACAATTTTTCTTGTTTTCCCTTTAATTTTTTCTTTATAAAGATCCTTGTCAATAGCTAGATCTTCTCTGTATTTGTCAATTCCAGCAAAAAATTCTATACAATAACTTTTATTATCTTTTATTTTTTTACATACATCGATTGTTTCCTGTATACTTGGAACAAAAAATATAATATCTCCATCTTTCGTTGTTTCTATAATCTCTTTTATTCTTTTTAATCCTTCGTCTATATATCTATTTTTATCTATCGGTTTGTGTATATATGCATTCATAATCGGAAAATTAGTTCTTCCATGAATGTCTATATAAAAATACTTTTGTTCTTTATAATAATCAGCAAATATTTTTTCATTGATAGTAGCACTCATTATAATAAGTTTAAAGTCTTTCCGTTTGATACATACCTGTTTTAATAAATATAGTAAAAGATCCGTTTGTGTACGGCGTTCATGTGCTTCATCTATAATTACTGCATCATATTCAGGAAGGTATGGATCTGTCATTAACATAGATACAAGAGTTCCATCTGTCGTATACAACAATAATGTTTTTTCTTTATCATAGTTTTTTTCTCCCCGATGTTTAAATCCTATTTCTTGTCCTACTTCAACATCCATAGTTTTGGCAGCATATATAGCACTTGATTTTGCCAATATTTGTTTTGGTAAAATAACCATAACTTTTTTTTTATAACTAAATACATGCAGAGTATACTTCGGAAACAATACAGTTTTACCTGAGCCTGTTCCACTCACTACCGATAATACATTATAATCATATATATTTTTTATAAATTTTTCAGCATCTTTATATGCCGGAAAATTTTTCCATATATTTGCTAGTGTCTTGTATTCATCAGAATACGATTTATTATTTAATGGATTCTTATTTTTCCCTTCTGGATCAAGTATACCAACCTTATTCGACATTATATATTATGATAAGAAATATATTATTATAGTTACTAACATAAAAATTTGAAAAATATACTAAATACATAAAATATATACATGAACAAAGAGCCTGATAATATATTAGAAACTGGACAATACTATATGAATATAAATTTTATTGTTAGTGATATAAATTTACCAATTCTAAACGGTCTCGTATATTGTTTAGAAAAATATCATACAATAGATTATCATTTACCATACATGAACATAGAAGAAACTTGTATATTTTCTGATATACAAATTAGAATAAAAAAAACAACAAAAGAACTTATGAATATAATTGCAGTAAATCAAACTCACAAAATGTTAAACTGGAATGACTTTGTTGATTAGTCAACAATAAAATAGTCATTTGTCGTCTATACCAATAAAATCTCTAAATTTTTTTTTTCCCATAATATCGTTCATACATTTACTTTTTAGATCTTTATGTTCCTGTATACTTTCATAAAATGAAAACGGAATATAATTTGTTATTTCAGTATATCGTTTATCCAAATCTTTTATATGTCCAAACACACATTTACCTAGAGTATACATTTCGTTCCAATATTGTTCTTCTGTTAATTCAGGTGGTAATAACAATACTATCATTGAGTAACAATTTTTTTTTTCATCGATATAACCATTTTCACATTTATTTGCATTTCTAAGCAATATTATTTTGAATGCATTTAATTCATAGTCTCCATAGTTAAGATATTGTGCCGAAAATAAATCAGTCAAATGTTCATTGCGATTATTGTTTAGATTATAAATTCGCCATTTCCGTGCCTCATAAATATCATCTTGATCTTTATACATAAGAGATATATCGTATACTACTTTTCCAAGATATTCTACTGTAAAACGCGTAGACAGAAAAGAATATTTATGTTTCCAACAAACTTCAGCAATCTCTTTTATTTTTTCAAAAATATGAAAAATAATAAAACTTATTTCTAGATCATGGTGCTCTGTATGAAAATTTCGTAAGTATTTAATAAGATCATCACTTACTAATAACTGAAACTTTTTTTGATCCACATTATACAGAAACCATTTATCTTTCATCTCAACAATACATCTAAGTATTTCACAGTGTCCGATATAGATATATCGTAAACCATCTATATTATTTTGTATCTTTCCATAATGTATATACTCTGTTGCACCATCTATATATAATGCTATAATTTCTTTATCAGACGCGCATGTTAAACAACAACAAGATGCCATAAGTCTTGCACCTTCTTGTAGAAGTTTATTGCCTGCATCGAGAGACATTTTGATTACTTATATATAACATATACTAACTCGTATTTACTTTTTCAATTTTTCTCCAGATAATATAAAAAACGCAATTAGAAGCACAAATAAAAAAATCTAAGTCCCCTATTTTGTCCGACGTTCCATAGGGTAGACACCCTGCGTCATCGTTGGAACATGCAGGACAACCGTCTCTGAATCATTTTTTAACTTTGTTTGGATTCCTCTGGCAGAAATAGCACAAAAACGCCGACAAATGTCTCGTGGAAAAAGAACGTCGCAAAGGGGTTCTGTACTTTGGTAACACAACTCAAGCCACAGAGTAATTTCTAGAGGATATTCAACAAAACCCTTTTCCGGATAGATCGCTCCCCACTTCAATCCATCACTTCCTGAAAGATTTTTCAGTACTTCTCGAATTGATGTCTGTTCACATCCAAACATTGTTGTCCCGTCATGAACATAGCATTGTCCTTTTTCGATCAAGAACCATACCTCATCATCGTCGACAGTATTGACTTGAACATCTGCACGGCGAATTTCATCCAATGCAATAGGAGAAAGTGTCATCATCCTTGTTCTGATTCACCACAATAAAGTACAGAAACTGTAACTTTTTTAGCGTTAGTTACTAAGTCTTACCTTATGGACTTCTCATACATTTCCGAAATTTCAATTTTTTCCATTCGAATTTTATGCATGTTTATCAATCTTGCACCGCAAATAAAAAATTTTTGTATTGTTTTCAAGTTTCGCTATTCACTCACCGGCTACCTCAAGATACTTCGTGCGACGAAGTTGCAGAACATTGCTACTTGTCGTCATCGTCATTTCCATTTTCTTGATGTTGAAAAACAGTTGCACCTCTGGAGAAATATGCACGGAAAATCCTCTGTCAGCAATCTCAGAAAGGTATAGGCATATCAGCGCTCCGAAAACTCGATTCTTTGTGTCAACGTAACCTTGATATACCAGTTCGCACATCATGTTGATATATGGATCTGTTGGAACCCACTGAGGTGCTGTCGAGTCAGTTGTACCCCATTGGATTGGTTTGTGTAGTACACGACTCATAAGTAATACTGTTGGATCACATTGTTGAATTTTGTATAAACTGGCTTTGGTAGGAATGCCCTTAATGATACCATAATCAACATCGTAATTGTCATCTGTATAGAACATAACACAGATGTCTTCAACAGGAATCGGGCCATTTGCAGACGGTAGCTGTAGCTGTTCGGATTCGGAAGGTATACTATATATATCTTGAGATGTTTGATTCACAGAATAAGGTACGTACTCTTCGTATTCGAATCGTCCTAAGCGTAGGGTATCTCCCAACATGGTGATCATGTCCATTCGTGCAACATTGCAAGACACAGGAACCATCAAATATTCTTCTTTGAAACGAACATGCATGATAATTCCATCCCGTGCAATATCAAAAAGCTTTTTGTTGGTTTCTGGCGAGAACCACAGATTACCAATGTAACCTTGGTACACAACTTCTAGCAACAGACTGACCGACAGAGAAAATGGAACAAAATCTGACCCAGCCTGTATAGCCCATTGAACTAACTTTCTTGTCAGCAGAAGTCGCAGAATTTTCTTCAAATCACAGTATTCTGAATGTGTATCGGTCACATACCGCGGGCTATGCAATCCATTGATAGAAATCATACCTGCATTCCAATAGAAAGTACAATGGATATCGCAAATGTTCATTGTGTGAATTGTAGCCTTATTAAAGGCTGTCGCAAGTTCACTCTCCCGAGGATTGAGATTCATTGTCTGATGAGTTCAAAAGCTTTCAGAAATAAAGTACAGAAACCGGACTTTTTTAGCGTTAGTTACTATATATATAACATATAGACTTTTTAGGTAATTCATATTTTTCAATTTTTATTATAGTTTATTTGATGCTCTTGATATATAATTATTCATAAAAATTGAATATTTAAGCAAAAAAGATAAAGACAAGTAAATATATATTCATAATATGTTAAATAATAACGAAATAAAATTTACAGACGATCAAGAACAAGCAGTAAAAAAATTGATAGAGTTTATTAATAGCCCATTTAAAAAAACTTTTGGTCTATATGGATTCTCTGGAACGGGGAAAACAACCATAGTTACAGAGTTAGTATCGTATTTATTCAAACAAAAGCAAATACAATCGGTAGCATTTACTGCGCCAACAAATAAAGCTGTAAATGTTATGAAATCTAAATTTGAATTATTTTTAAGAGAAATATATTATCAAAATACAAACAAAACTGTGTCAGACAATTATCAGTTTGATAATATTGTTTGGGAGTTAAATAATTATGGTATAACCATAGATTTTATAACAACACACAAATTGCTAAAATTCGAAACGGATTTTGATAGCAACGGTAAACTCATATTCAAAAAAAACAAGGCTACTGATATATGGAAATATAATATAATAATTATAGATGAATGTTCCATGTTATCAGGACAGATAGTCGATTATATTTTTAATGATATTGGGAATGACTTCAGAAAAATAAAAATTATATTTTCAGGAGATCCTGCACAACTTAATCCAGTAAACGAAAAGAATAGTATTATTTTTTCTAAGAAACTAGATGATTTTCCTTTCGATGTATACTTACTCTGTCTCGGCTTTGCCGATATTAATGTTAACGATGTGTTTATGAAACTAAAAATAGAAGCATGTAGGAAAAGATATACAAGCCTAATGGAAAATATTATAGGTATGGACTATTTTATAATGAGGCAAGTTGTTAGAACAAAGTCAACAAATATTATAGGGTTATGTAGTATTATGCGGGATTGGACTTTGGGAAATTCAGAAAATAAAAATATTAAAAAATACATAGATAATCGCGATTGCTATGCGTATAAATATCAATCTAATACATCTAAAACATCTACAGAATGGTTCAAAAAATTTCTGGAGAGTTGTATTGACTTCCAAGATAGTATTATTCTTGCATGGACAAATAAACAGTGTCATGATTACAATAACGTAGCGCGAAAAGAACTATTTGGAACAAATAATCTTGAACAATTCAAAGTAGGAGATATATTAATACTGAATGATTATTATAGCATCAAAGGAAGTAAACTTGATGAAAGTAAATTTTATACATCCGAACAAATCAAAGTAGTTAACATTGAAATTATAAATAAACGGATTGAAAAATTTCCTGCCTGTTTGGATAGTAAAAGTCAGAAATTAGAACATAGCAATGTATACGAACAATTGTATAAAAAATTGATAGACAAAATTGCAAAAAAGACAAACACAGAATATAAGTGTTGGAAACTTAAAGCTAAACGATTTTCATCAACCCAACCAGATAATGTCTCTGAACTGTATGTTATACATGAAGATGATAGAAAAAAATACGAAGATGATATTGAATATATTAGTAAAGGAATTCGTAAACTAAGAATAACATTGGTTATGAAATACAAAGAAAAAACTCAAACTATCGAAAACAATGTTGTGAAACAATTATGGAAAGTATACTACAGTATATATATTTATCCTTTTGCCAATGTGAACTATGGATATAGTATTACTTGTCATAAAGCACAAGGTTCGACATTCTGTAATGTATTTATAGATATGGAAGATATAACTAAAAATCAGAACGAAAACGAAATGAAAAAATGTCTATATACGGCTATTTCGAGGACAGCAAATAAGTTATTTTTATTGATTTGAGATTTTTCAACCAATGATATCCGTTATTAGTATACCAGCTATTATTATAGTTATTAGTTGGTGACTGATGACCACAAGTTTACCGATATCAGAATCAGATACAGGAACTATATCTCCAAAACCAACTGTGGACATGATTGTTGACGAAAAATATAGACTGTCCACATAACTATCATCCCGGATCGTAATATATCTGGATCCAAGATAATAGTAAATCAGCGAATATATTATTAACACACAAATATATACTAACAGTAAACTTTTTCTAATACTAAAACATCCTATATTTGTATTCATATTATATAATTAGACACATAAAAAATTATTAAGTTACATAGGTTTCCATAAATTCTGATATACTTATAGTTTTCACTCCAAGTTCCTTTGCTTTAATAAACTTATTTGTTGTCGTATCTATATTATCAGCATGTATCAACATTGTAGTTTTTTGGGAAATTGATTCTGTAATTTTTCCGCCATTTTCCGTTATATATTTTTCCAAATCTTTATCTCTAACGCCAGTAAACACAAATATTTGCGTATTAAATTTCCCTTCTAGTTTTTGAACAACTATATCTTGGAATCTTTTCAAATCTTTAATTTTTGCGATTTCTTTATAGAATTTCTTAAAACTTTTAAGATTTCTAACAAATAAATTTGCTGTTATGTCACTAAATCCTGAAACTTGAATAATTTTATTATATAACCCTTCTTCTGGCTCTTTAAGTATATTAGGATACATGCGTATTATCTCAGCTAATTTTCTTTCACCAAGCCCCCTTCCAAGTTTATTGGAAGCTGCCATAAAATTTGCTAGTGTCATTTTACTAAATGCACGATCAATTTCCAGATATATTTTATCGATAAGTTTTTCTCCAATTCCATCTATTTTTAATAAATTTTTTTTTTCCGCTGTCAGTATACTTGGTATTGAATTATAACCATTTTCGACAAGTTTCGTAATTATTCCTTCACTCATATATTTTACTTTGATTTTTGCAAAAAAATGAACTAGCAATTTTATTGTAACTATTTGTTGTCCATTTGCATTATTCTCATCTTGCAATATTAAATCAACTCCCGTACTATTCCATTTGTATGGAAATAATGGCATGGATGGTTCAACTCCTTCAATTATTTCTAATATATATGGTATAACATCGCCACTTCTAACAATTTTTATTTTTGCTCCACATCCTATTTTATTGTCTATTATATATTTTGCATTAAATGCCGTAGCATATGTTACCGTTGTACCACCCAATTCAACTGGTTCTATTTTTATCCTTGGTTTTAAATATCCATCTTTAGATGGTTCCCATATGACATCTATTACATTAGTAATCGCCATCTGTTCGTTTATTTTAAACGCAAATTCATGATCTTGATATCCTCCTTTATGCTGATATATCTGGGAACAATCAACACAAACTATCCCATCCATTTCATATTCACTTTTCATTTTCCTTTTGATTAACCATTCAATCAATAATGTTTCAGTTAACTCTTCAACAAACTGATGTTCAACTACTTTGAATTTCCATTCTTTTAGTAATTTCATTTGAGTTTCATAGTCATAACACGGATTTAATACTGCATATGTTACAAATTCAGCAATATTAGCTATTTCTGTATCAACATTTTTTGAATTAACAAGCCCATTACCTGCGCTACGAGCATTTTTCATCCTTCCTTTTATATTCTTAAAATTTTCTTTGCTGATAATTATTTCTCCTCGAACACTTGTCCCCACGGGAAGTAAATCAGTCGTTTCTTTTTTAACTAAATATTTAAGAAGATGACTAATATTTTGTCCTATATAACCATCTCCTCTGGAAAACATAAAAATATCATTATTTTGATTTTTATAAACTTGAGCGGATGAACCATCAAGTTTATCACTTATAAACCACGGTCCTCTATATTTTTTTTTCCAAATCTCAAGATATTTTTGGTCAGGTTTTATTTTAGATAAACTTCCCATTTCAAATGGCAATGATACTTTTTCTTTTGTCCCTCTAATTGGTGCACCAATATTTTTTAAATATTCATTTGTCGGATCTTTATTTTTTAATATATCAATTAACTTATCATATGTTTCATCGGGTACTATCGCATTTTCGGTGTTATAGTATACATCAGATAGCATTTTCAATAAGTTAACAAGTTCTTCGTTTGAAAAATTTTTTACATATTTTTTAGGGTTGGCTATAAGATTCTCAATAAATTTTATATGATCCATTTAATTTATATTAAATAATATATTTTTATATACAAATAAATAAATATTCAATTTTTCATGATAAACAAATTATTCAACTATATATTTTTTCGCATATTCTATGTTATCATACTGTATGTTTTTCAGAGTACATAGTGACTTTTTCATTGTATTATCTATAGATAATTTTATATTCACATTTTCAATGTCATTTTCATCTGTTTCACTAAAACAATACTCTGATTCTGTATCAGTATATATTACAGAATCTTGTTCTTCTTCTTCATTAACTTCTTCATTAACTTCTTCATTTAATTCTTCATCTAATTCATTATCCATATTAGTATCATTATATTTTTGTTTAATATCGTGATTCGCACGTTCAATTTTTAGCTTCATATAAAAACATCTTATATTGTATAATAAAAATTGTCGTTTTTTACTAGCTATATCTTTATCCGATGAAGTTAAAATTTCATTTTTAAGGGTAATAATAGTGTTTATATAATTTTCGACTATATTGTCTAAGATTTTTTCTTCCGGGATTTTTGTATCCATTTGATTGAACTGTGTCATCTTGTTTTGCATTATATGATTTATTAACAAAACTCTTATTAAAATTATCTATTTTATTTAAATTTTCATTTTTTTCTCCACCCACAACAATATTATCTATAATATTACATAATTTAGTATATTTTTTCTTCGAAATTGCATTACCTAAAAGAAATTGTTCATTCTCATTTGTTTCATTATTTCGTATTATTACTATTACCATTTACTACGTATATATAAATTAACACTAATTTATATTTACCTTAAATAAATCAATTTTTTTTCGTATTTTTCGATTTCTTAACTTTTTCTGATTTAATCGATTCTATTGCAGGTGTATCTTTTACGGATTTTTCTGGTTCGATTGATTCTATTGCAGGTGTATCTTTTTTCATTTTCTTGACTTTTTTTACGGGGTGGTCTGATTCAACCGATTCTATTATGGGTGTATCTTTTTTCATTTTCTTAACTTTTTTCACGATTTCTTTTGGTTCATCTTTGTTTACAGCAGTCTCTTCTGGATTTACAGATTTAATCGGAACTTCTACTGATTCAATCAATTGAGCCGGTTCATCTTTGTTTACTTCCATATTACTTGTTTCTACAATGTTTTGTTTCGTTACCTGTTCATTTTTATACATTTTTTGATAAATACTCAATTGCTCTATCATATCTCCTTCTAACTCCTGACATATAATTCTTAAAAAATATATACTTGGAAAATAATAATTATATTTTTCGTATTGATTTTCATTTGTACTTTTACATTCCTCCAATTCCTTTTTTACGCGAAAAATAGTTTCAATACACGAATTTGCCCATTTTGGATATTGATCGGCATACTTTAAATATTCTAAATAGGCATCTTCTTCTTTTTCACACGGTTCGTTGATTATATCCATTTCCTTTTTTTTAATTTCTCGTTTCTTTGACATCTTATGTATAGTAAATTATACTATGTATTATGCCTATAAACTGTTTTTTTCATTTTTTTTTATCTTTATATATATATTATATGTATAAACTTAAATATATATTATCTGCTATCTTTATAGTGGTTTTTGTGATCATTTTATTATATCTACTATTCAGGCATCAAACGAAATTTCCAAAACAACTAAATCCAACAATAACGACAGAAGAACTTATAGAAGATATTATCCTATACTAAATTATTCAATAATTTCATCATCATCCGAATTTTTTGAATCATAATTATCGATTGCTTCCTGTATATCTTTTTTAGATATATTCGCTACATCATTTTCGGGAATATTTATTATATTTGGATGGTCTTCGATGAGAACATAATCAAATACGATAACCATTGCCAAAATAGATAACGAAATTAAAAGTATCTGTGTATTATCAAGAACATGAAGATATTTCATAAACATAAACATTGAAATTAATAGTATGATATATTTAACGATGGGTGAATATTTATATTCCATTTATACTATTACAAAAGATATTTTTATAGCAAATATATAATATTATATGTTCGTTCATTTCATATAAAGAAATACCTATATTATATATTATTAATGCTAAAATATCATATTATACATAGCACACGCATGTATAGCGCATACAATCATTTTCTTGATGCGGTTAATGACATATTGCTATACTTAACTGAAATTTTAGAAGTTGATTATAAAACCAATCGAAAATTACGCTTAGATGTTGTACATATAAATAATTGCACTACATTTTTGGTTGATACTTTATATTTTGATAAAAATATGATCATTGTAACTTTTAATGCCAAATACGATCTACACAATTCAACGGATGTAATGAAATTTTTAGATTTGTACAGTACACAAAATACATATATGATAACAGCTATACAAAATATAATCTCTAGAATTTTAAACTTAACGTCAAAATCGAAAATAAATGAATCCCGCCATAAACAACCAAACGTTACAGAAAATCTTTTATATGATACGGTACAAACATTTCAAAAAATAAATGAAAATGATAAAGATAAACTCGTTAAATTAGAAAAAATTAACAAATTAATAGATGAAAATCTTTCCAGTTACGATACTGATTTAGAAAACGATAAAAAAACGCTAGTATCATGTATCACACAATATAATGATGATTTAGTTAACAAGCGAAAAAATGATGAGAAACAGAATAGTTTACGGTCTATTTATATATCAGACAAAGAAAATACTTACAAAAAAATTTATGATAATTTTTGTGAAAATAATAAAAAAAAGAAATTTACATTCAATGATATCTCACCTTTTTTTATCGCAAAATTTCCTGTATTTTTATTTATGGATGGAAAAGATTGTAATGGTCATACAGTTGATAGAGAACGGCTACTTGATACAGACAACGAATTTAATATATATTTAATGATATATAACTTTCTAACGGACGAAACCTTCGAAACTCCAGCAAATGAAAAAGATTTACAAATAATACACGATTTTATAGATTTCTTACCCACGGATTTTAATGTAGTAACTATAAATGATGTAATGAACAAACTAAATTCGGCAAATACTGAAGTAAATACAATGTTTACCGAAGATTATACTACAAATGACTATAATGATGATCAAAGCGATGATACTAATGAAGAAAATTAAATTATTTTGGATAATATAATAATTTTTTATCCAAATGCGCTATATTTGTAATTTTTATCCTCATGTTGTAAATATATGAGTTCTAATTCCAGCTCTTGTGACAGAACAGAATGGACTTTAAAGATTTTGAATAACCGATACATTATCATTAAAAAACTTGGGAAAGGCGCATATGCGTCTGTTTGGATTGCATATGATGTAAACATTGCAAAATATTGTGCAATAAAAATAGGAAATATAGAAGACTATCGTATATGTTTTAACGAAGCCACCAAATACAAACAAATCAATAAGTATCAATGCCCTTATTTAATAGAAATGTTTGCATGTTTTGATTATAAAACTGAATATGGTACACACTATTGTATTGTTTTTGATTTACTAGGTTCATCCCTTTACGATTATATTAAAAAAAATAAAAATATTAAGCCCCAAATGCTATCAGATATAATAAAACAAGTTTTAGAGGCAATCAGAACATTACATGAACATGGTCATATACATGGAGATATCAAACCAGAAAATATATTATTAACTGAATATACAGAACAAATCAAAAACTTAATATTTAAACTAAATATTAGACAAATAATAGAAACGAATGTTTTGCCAAACTCTAAAAAAAGAAAAAATATTCTTAATAAAATAAAATCTATTTTAGAACTAACGGAAAATGATGAAACGAACACCGAAGTTGTATCATCATTTAGTTCCAGTTCCCGACATACATTAAATTCAGACGGTGAAACTATTCAAGATCATTGGACTGTTTGCTCAGATTTGTCAGAAAATTCGCTAGACAACGACAACTCTAATACTGCCTCGGAAAAACAAGATAAACTAACTAAACATATAAATGTCAAACTAATTGATTTTGGTGGAACTATCAATATAAACGATGAACATAAAAAAAAACAAATTCAAACCTGTTACTATATGTCTCCAGAAATTTTACTGCGAATACCTTATGATACATCTGCTGATATATGGGCGCTGGGATGTACAATTTATGAATTATTATTAGGACAAATTTTATTTGATCCAGATAACTATAATGGAAACGAAGATCGATATCATTTGTATATGATAGAAGAGATGTTGGGACAAATACCGGAAAACATGATAAAATGTAGTGAATATAAAGACATATTTTTTTCAAGAAACTTTAAAAAAATAAAAGGATTTAATGAATATACCTCAAAAAATCTTTTTGATAAACTATCTCTAACACAATTAGATAGCAACTGCACATATATAAAAAAAATCTGTGATCTAGTTTGCCTTTGTTTAAAAATCCATCCTTGCGATCGGATATCAATAGCAAATGCTATTAATCTTTTTACACAATAGTGCTTAATCACCGGATAAATGCAGCAGTTCCTTGTGAAGGATATTTCAACCATGTTTGATTAGAGCGATTACCGATACAATTTGGTTTATACATTACCGTAGGTGAAATTGATGTATGATGATCGTCACTTTTGTTCTCCTGTATGTATTCGACGAATTTACGAGTTTCTATGTCTTCTGAGACATAGAATGGTCCAGCAAACGACGATAACGAGAACATTCAAAAATGCAACAAACGTATGAACAAGCGTTAGTTACTATATATCAAACTATGGACATTATAGATAATCAAATATTTCAATTTTTTCTGAATTGTAAACTATTACATTCATTGTAATATAAAAAATATCAATACTCTAATATAGATATGTTCAATGCTAATGAATTACATGACAATCAAACTATAGCATATAATACACAAGGAGAGTTAATTATAAATCATTGGAATATAGCTGATATAGATCCAGTTTTTCCGGTCGATAATTCCTCCGACTCGGACAATCATAAAAAAATTGTTTTGATTGACTCTAAAGATCCATGGTACTATAATTCTGACAATTCGTCGGAAAAAGACAATAATAATAAAGAAAATCATTCAGACATATGGGCTGAAAGCAAAAGGGAACCCTTTAATTCACAGAAAATACTATTTCACGATAACGACGAAAACATAGACAAGAACATAGATAGTAGCCAATTACATATCATCTTATTATTATTATTTGTCTTGTTGATTCTATTCTCATACAAATTTACGAAAAAATAAAGATCTACTTTTTTTTATTTTTAGGTTTGTCTCTTTTAACGTCTTCTATAAATTGAAATTTGGAAGTATACACTTTGATATAATTTCTATTATATAAATATGCAATGGGATCGAATGTATACCAATCCTTTTCAAATGGATTATTTTTCCCTAAAATACGACATAAAGTTTGTATAAAATCATCAACCAAATAACATTTCGTATCCTTTAGCCAGATATAAAAATCAACAATGCTATTTTTATTTTTTGTTTTCAGATAAACTTTATTATATATCTGATATACTTCATTATCTTCTTTCTTTAATACTTTTGCTGGCGGAATATCTTTCAGTATATCCAAATCATGATACGTAAATTCTGGATACAACTCTATATTTAATGTATTCAGGTGATCATATTTTTTTTCATTTTGTGTAAAATATTTATAAAAATCAACACAATAATTACCACCAAATAACTTTGATTTAACAGTTTCATTTATTTTAGATTTGATCGATAATTTATCTGTTTCGTCCAATTTATCACCCCCCTTCGATCTTTGAATATCATTATCCGTTATCGCTTTTTCGCTACAACTCATGTAATTAGCATAAATAATAATAGTAGGTATATCAAAATAATATGCAATAGATGCATAAAATAGCAACAACTTTTCATCTCCAACAACAATATTCGGATCTATTGCATTATATTTAACGTAATAGTTAACATGCATTTGTGGTTTTTTATTTACTTCAGCAATTTCTATAAAAAATAACATATACCCTTTAAATATAGCATATATAGCAAAACCCAATTTTGTTTTGACAGCATAAAAATTTTTATATGCGCCTGTACTATTATACTGTTCGGTAAAAACAACTATATCATTTTCACCCATATTAACCATAAACTGATGAGCACTGTTAACATATTCCTGTTCGAATTCTTTAATTTTGTTAGCTAGTATTCCTGTTATTTTTTTAAGTTTCATGAAATTAACATTAGTAAGCTTCAGCGGATTAATATTTCGTGAAAAAATAATTTTTTTTTCATTCTCTATCCATTTGAATTCATATTTTGTTTTTATTTTCGAAGAAAATTTTATATCCGTATGGAAATAAACAACATTGTTGTCTTTTTTAATCAATTCAAATTTACTATTTGGTGGAAATATTATTTCTTGTTCCTCAGGAAAATGTGATATAGTTTCTAAACAAAGTGCTACGCCAGATATATTTTTATCTATATTAATTTTAATCAATACTAACCCAAACTGATATGTATCTGATTTATAAAATGAATCACGCGTTGTACTCATAAACCCTTTTTCTATAAATATATCTCCTACTTTCAAATTTTGAATATAACTATCATCATCTATAAATCTATATAATATTACATCTGTATCAAATTCAGGTGAAGATAATACCAATGACCACATAGGTACTATTAGTTCCTCCAGATACAAATTTTTATTATTATAATTTGTTAAGTTTCTAAGATAATCATTCATTAAAGAACTTCCTTGCAAAGTATAAAACTGTAGATAACCCATACTTATTTTGTTTCTCATATATTTTCTATGCTTGAGTAGAGTCTTATATGATATCTCATTTTTTTTAACTCGACGGCATATTCGTTCTATTACAGTATCTTCTATATTATCTTTTATATATTCTCTATTCAAACCGATATTAATAAGTTCATTTCTTGTAAAATATGGTTTAATATGATAAAATTGCGGTAAAAATGATGGGTTACGACATAATGTTATTTCTTTCCCTGCAAATTTAGAATACTTATTGAACACATTCACATATGTTTTATATAATATATCTATATTAAAATAGCTCATAAATTGTTCCATTAAATCAATTTTCCTTAACTTTCTTTTTTCTAAATAATCTGTTGTTTTGGTAAAATTTTTTTTTCTTTTTTTAAGTTCATCGATTATACTTTTTTCAGGAAATCTATAAGATTGATTTGTAACGCGTTCATATACAGAACATTTTGTTATCAAAAATATGTTTTCGGAATATATATCATATAAAGGAATTTTTTCCTCTATCTTGGAAATTTCATTTTTCATCGTCGTAACGATATTTTTATCACTTTTAATTATTTTTAAAATTTCCTCATCTGTATTATTCTGTATATCTGAATTTGTTAACGGCCTATATTCTAAATAATATAGTTTATCCAAAACATATTTCTTATCGATAATATCAAGTTTACCATTTTTTATATTAACTAATATATATTGCATATAATATATATTCATACATAAATTATTTATAACAAAATATTGTAATAATGCGTATCATAAAATATATAAAAATATACATATATGATTATATAATGTCAACAGATAAACGACAATTTTTAGATCCAATATCATCATTAAGCCGAATTATTCTTTTACATTTTTCTTCACCTAACACAAAAATTAAAATTACTAACCATACTATCCAGTTAACAGAACCTTCTACATGGGAATCATTATCAAGAACTTGGTATAAAGATAGTAGACATGATATATGCGTCTTATATCCAATATTTGTTAGGTTTATTAAATTATATTTATTAGAAAAAAAAAATACCGCTAAATTAAATGAAAACACAGATGAATCTAAGTTAACAATAGATGAATTATGTTATAAATATCTCAAGAAATTAGGTATTTTTGCTATCATTGGTATACAGAAACTTCAACAAACTTACGGGTATGATAATACCGTATTCGCATTACAATATTTTATAGAACTTCTTAATAAAGGAATTAATGGATCTTTTAATGATAATCAATTGCCCGAACATCTCAAAGAAACTACAAAATGTAATCTTCTTGATGATACAAAGGTTCAAAAAATATGGGAAGACATGCATATTATAGAACTTGGACGTACATTCGATCAATGTTTTATCGCCGAAAAAAATAATGACTTGATGTTATTAAATGCCAATAAAATAAAAATATTGGACATACTTACATCGCACGATACAAATTTTGTTAAAAATTTAGAAACTATAATGGATTGATATATATATATATATCAATTTGTTCATTTCATGAAACAAAACTTATGGAATACAGCCAAGTACAATATATACAAGTACGGAATAAATAGGGATCCTAAAAATCCAAGAATAGTAATTTCGTTATTGTTACATTTATATGACATGTATAATGACACTAAAAAAACTATAAAATGAATCAAGAAATATGTAGAGTATCCATTACCACTTTCTTCAATTGTTGAAGAAATAACATTTCCTTTTTCATCGGTGTTTATAACAACACGTTTTGTCGAACTCATTTATATAAATAGATTATATTTTTTATATTTGTATGAAAAAAATATTTATTAATTATCATCTTCACCAGCCTCTTCATCTTCATCTTCAGATGAAGTCTCTTTATTTTCTTTTACCTTTTTTGATTCCACAATTTTTTTTGTTACTTTACTTGGTTTTTCAATCACTTTTTTCTCTTCATCGTCTTCCGTATCTTCATCTTTAGATGTCTCTTTACTTCCTTTTGTCTTTTTCGGTTCCGCATTTTTTTTTGTTACTTTACTTGACTTTTCAGTCACTTTTTCTACCTGCTTATGTTCCAATTTCTTGTCTTGCTTATCTTTTTCCTCTTTATCAGCTTTCTCCATTTTTTGAGCTTCCTCAACAGTACTTCGCACAGCTTCTAACTTCTTTCGTATCTTATCCATCAATTCAGGCGCTCTTTCATAATGAATAACTACAGCACTTGTTATTGCTTCGCCATTAATTTGTCTTTTATGAGCATATCTCACAATATGATATGCACTATTCGCAAGCATCACACGATTTTTTTGAAAAATATACATAAGGAAATTTAACCCATCTGGAGTAAGTTGAACGCAAGTATTATCCACACAATATTTTTCAACATAAGTATAAATTTCACTTGGTTTCCCAATCATCAATTGTGAAAAGTACTTTGCAGTAGAATCATAATACGATAATATGTTCCCAAAAATTAAATTCATTTCTTTGTCATATCTAATAACATCAGATAAGATTGCGCCATTTATTTCATATAATCCGCTTGTCGTTTTAATAGCTTTTTGAAAACCTAAATTTATTAAATATGAACATAATACTTGTTCAACAGCAGCAAGTGCATATTGTGAACCTGCAATTCCTACATAATATACTTTCGGTTGTCCTCCATCGTCTATCTCTTGAATTTTCTTTCCATTCTCTTTTTTCATGTCCGGAATAGGGAACTGATGATAATGTTCGTTTAGCCATTTGCGTCGTGTATTAACATCAAACTTTAAATTAGCCTTATTAGTATTTTTATTAAATTTCTCATCAACATCAACATCAACATCATCCTTAACCAATTCTTTTGCTACCTCCACTTCCTTAACTTTCTTAGTTTTTTTTGGCTCGGAACTGACTTCTCTATCCTGCTTTTTTACTTGCTCTGTAGACTTCTTTTCTTCCTTACTTTTACTCATATGTAATACTTCTTATTATCTTCTCTTTATACCAAAATATAATTATTTCAATTTTTTTTTGTATTATAATGCATTTTCGTCAAACTTACTTCTTATTCCATATACAATACTATTGTCCACACGCAATTCACGTTTGTCTGCTAAATATTCCTCTAAATCTTTCTTTGCAAAATCAATGTTATGATTAACATGAAAATTATGATTACCTTTATACCATACTTTAAATTGTTTGAATAGCTCAACTGTCTGAATACTATCATTGTCATCGTGTGTTTCTATTAATGCATCTTTCAAAAATTCATATAAAACATCACTATCTTGTTGATACTTATCAGAATAGAAACGAACTTTATCTGGCTCTCGTAATCCATCCTCTATATATCTTGGATAGTAAATGTTAATAAGCATCCACATAAAAGTTGAAGCCCACTCCTTTAGTTTTTCTCCATCGAGATTTGGATCCATAAGATACATATGTTTACTTTCATCTACCTGATCTTGTATTACAAATTTACTTTCAAAGGGAGTAACACGAATACGTCTCCATGTTCCTCCATCGTTTGATGGAATTTTCGGTAATCGGTTACAAACTAGAAATAATTTAAACTGTGGCGTAAATTGAAATGGATCTCCATATAATTTTCGTGTTGTCACTAAATCACTTCCTGTTAATCCTTTCATTATTCCCAGTTGAATTACTGAATCATTATCAGTTTCATATATACCTGTTGCTCTTTTCCCTTTTGTTATAGCAAGGAATGAATTAGCATCATTAGGACCTCTATTTTTTAATGTCAATACGCAGGGCGGTAATATACAATAATATTCTCCAAGTGATAATTCAAAAAGTTTTATTAAAACAGATTTTCCATTGCCTCCAGAACCAGTAAATATACGAAATGCTTGATCTCTATTTTTACCATCAAGACAACTTGCAAAATATCTATATATATATTCACGCATAGCTTTTTCTGGCTGTATTTTTTCAATGCAATTTTCTATCTCTTTTAATATTTCTCTTCGTGGTGTTTTTTCCGGATAATCATACCCAACATTCATTGTAAGTCTATCGTCAGGCATTCCTTTACGAAAAATACCAGCACCAAACGAGACGTTTGCTTTAACCAAATTGTTTGATTTACGCAGAATAGGAGGACGCAAATCTAATACGCCGTTATCGAATCCAATTAAATACGGATTGGAATCTAAAGATTCTTCGAATTTTTTATCATACATTTTTCGTGCACATGTCTTTAATAATGTAGCACCTGTTTTTTGATCTTTTAATTTCTTGATAGTCTCCCCTAACATTATCACTTTTTTACTGGCATCATCCTTTCGTCCATTTTCCGTTTTATTCATTTCGTTTGATAAATATGATAATCCTTTCAGAAATTCATCTGCTACATCATTTGCTATTCTTTCTAGCAAAGTATACCCTTCTTGCACAAAAACCCACCGATGATCTTGAAATTCATACCAATAATTATGTTTGATATCGCTACATTTATATATATCACCATATAATTCTTTTATAAAATCAGCTACATCATTATCATTCGGTTGATTTATTAATTGTAAAACTCTCAACACTCGTTTGTACATAATACGTTTATATTCATCTTCATTATCTTCTCTAGCCCACCATTTAATTGACGAAATAGTTAAACCGGATTTCATTATATTAGCATTTCCCCATACTCTCTCGCAACTCGATTCATCATAATTCGGCGCTTTTCGTGAAAAATATAGGAATACATTATACAGAGTTGGCGAAATATTATGTAATGCCCATCCAACACGTATCCATGAATCATATTCTCTTGCACGTGCAGTTGTCATAATATTTACAAGATCATAAACCATCAAATGATCTTCCGTTAATTTAGTAAGATCTATCTTATTAGTTTCGTTTTTTGAATTTGATATAACTTTATTGTTTACCTTCTCCGTATTTTTTATTTTTTTCTTTATATATTCAGTATTGTTCACTATTTCTTCTTCATCTGCATATTTTGATTTAAATAAGGTATCATCATTATCCGTATACTTACGAAGCGAAAATATGTCAACTAAATTATCATTATCCATATATTCGTTTAATGGAAGCTCTTCTAAATTCCATGCGTATACATACGTTAGTTCATATGGACCCCTTTCTTTTTTTGTTGATCCAAACATTAATACGCCATTATCAATTAATACATGTTCATCAATTATTTCTTTATATGTACTATCAGTATCTATGTTTTGAAACAAATCTTCTTTTTCTATTCTTCCTCTAATCAAATCAAACAAAAATTTACGCTTATTATACCTTAATGGTATATCATAGAAGATATGAAAACCATCTTTATATTTCTTATGAACCTTGTCGAATGTTGGTTCGTTTTTTTCTTGAACATACGCCACAATTTCGTTTTTATCAATATCTAGATATTTCATGAAATATTCGTTACATATTTTAATTATAGATTCAATTAGTATTATGTCGTATACTCTTTCATCATTAATTGTTTTATAATCTACATCTATAATTAATGGTCCTACCATCGTTCCTGTTTGAATTGGTCTTTCAACGACATACAATGGTATTTTCCCCATAACTTGTTTATATAATTTCAAAAATATATTATAGTTCTTTCCTTGTATACTAAATGATCCCATATGTGAAGCTATTTTGTTATGCAACGGTCCCATTAATGTATGTGTAATTGGTTTCATAGGTCTGTCCATTTCTTTATTTTTAGAGATCATATTCATCTTCATAAACTCAACATACTTCACAATATTTTTCATATTATCATCTGATAAATTAATTGTATCTGTCATATAGGATTACTTATACTAACTATGTAAAATTTTATATGTCTTTCTAAAATATAATTTTTTCAATTTTTATATTTTTTGATGCTCTATACCATATTCATAAAACGTATATCTTTCATAATAAAAAATTGAAAAAATATATAAAAGTATATTATATATCATATTTAAATATAAGCTATGCCTATTTCAAAAAAAAAAAAAATAATTAAAAAATCAGTACCCAAACCTAAACAATCTCGAAAAAAAAAACCTACAGATTTATCATCTAAACAATCTAATACAGATGACAATGAATCATTCATTACAACATCAGAACAGCCAGAGAACGAAATTGTCATCAAATCAAAAGATCTCCCAACTTTATCTAAAGATATATTACCAACTGAAAAATCAGATAACTCTGAAATTGATATCGACGAGACCATCGAAAATATTGAAGATGACAAAGAAGATAAAGAAGAAGATAAAGAAGAAGATACAAAAAAAAATAAAGATGAGGAAGATGATGACGATGAAAATGATGAAAAAGATGAAAAATCAAAAAAACATACAGATGATCCTCCTGTATTCTTGGAAGATGAAGGTGAAGAATATGATGATCCGGATTGTGTTTATCGTTCCAGAACACAACATGTATTAGATGATGATGAAATGTCTGACTATGATTTTTATGAAACTGATATTCCAGTCAGCTATATATCAGAAGAAGAACGAATCACAACCAGAAAACTAACCAAATATGAAAGAGTACGAATTCTCAGTGAACGAGTAAAACAATTATCGACCGGGGCACAACATATGATCCCTAACACAGAATATATGGCTCCAGAAGATCTTGCTAAATTAGAACTTCAAATGAAAGTTTGTCCTTTTTATGTCGAAAGATTATTACCATCAAATAAAATAGAACTTATCGATGTTAACACACTAAAAATTGTGAACTAATCATATATTTAAGAACAACAACAATTCCAATCATCATCTTTTTTTGAGAAACACTTATTTGCATAATGTCCTTTCTTACCACATCTATAGCAAATAATATCATTGTCTTCATCTTCATCATCATATTCATCATATTCATCATATTCATCATCTTTTTTTGAGAAACACTTATTTGCATAATGTCCTTTTTTGCCACATCTATAACAAATAATATCATTGTCTTCTTTTGGGAAACAAGTATTTGCATAATGTCCTTTTTTGCCACATCTATAACAAATAATATCATTGTCTTCTTTTGGGAAACAAGTATTTGCATAATGTCCTTTCTTACCACATTTATAACACCTATCATTCGTCATATTTAGCTTTTTTTGAATTTCCAATTTTATTTCTTTACTTAGTTTTATTTCACAATAACTACCACCTCGAACATTATCTATACCATATTTTTCCATATATTGTAAAGTATATTTGTCCTCATCGTAATCATCACAATTATTTTTTACTTCAAGTATTTGTAATGGTTTATATTTTTGTGTCCATTTAGATCCATTATTGTGAAAATGTTGATCTAATCTAAATATAGGATTAGTTGTCTTCCCGACATAATATTTTCCTCCTTCCAAACTTAATATATATATCGCTACCATTATTATTATTGTTTAGATTATAATATTTTTCAATTTTGCGCATGTAAAAATTTTGATTATCAATTTTATTGAT
>Ga0209343_10001402_pt1 | contig 32443 bp, 29 predicted proteins | sample RifCSPlowO2_02_FD_184026 | JGI IMG/M metagenome (GOLD analysis project Ga0209343, IMG submission 184026) | Groundwater microbial communities from Rifle, Colorado - Rifle CSP2_plank lowO2_0.2 (SPAdes) (version 2) | ecosystem: Environmental > Aquatic > Deep subsurface > Groundwater | place... | reverse complement strand
AGGGGGGTGTGGGGGGAATTCCGCCCGCCGACCTGCCCGCCAAAGTTTCAACGCAGGCGGGGCCCAGCCAGTTCCGTTCGGATATTTTCAAACAGACACCGCCAATGTAAAATAAATATGCTAGAAACACCACAAAGAACAAAGGGTGAGGACGAAATAAGCGATACTGACCTAGGGAAAACCAGCGACAAAAGGAGCGCCTTAAAACACTCGCTGATCATTACTGTTCTCCTGTTCTTTTCGATTCCAGCGGTAGTTTCTCTCGGCGGTCTCATATTTTTCTCAATGGCGGGTATTGTAAGCTCCTCCATGTCGATATCTGATGCGCTGTACTATTACGGGAACGATTTTTTGCCAGGCGTTATCGGAGCAGTTTCTTTCATCTCTATTGGCTGTATCTATCTTTTTTGGTTGGGAGGAGGATGCTTCCTTTTTCCTTTCGCGAGTCTCATTACGTTACTCCTACTCATAGAGGCAATTGTCTTTTGTACGCTGCTTTTTATCAAAAAGAAATTCCCGAAGACCGACGAACAAAAGTTGTTTTTGAAAACAGTAAAAATCTCTCTGATTCTGATTACAACGACGGCAGTCGCGCATGGCTTTTTCCAGTACGCATACACGAGCATGGTTCGTGCGTCGGAAGAGGACGTTTTTGCAAAAGAATTTGTTTTTACCGAATCTATCCCTAACAACCCATCGTCCCAAAGGTACATATATACTCAATACATTCGTGAGAGTGGAAGGTACAACCAAAGAATCGTGATAAGTAACATAGATGGGACAGAGATGAGGGTAGTAAAAGAAGGAAGATTTTCCTTTCCCTCTCCATCAGGAACATACGCCATACGCGAAGGCGGAGAAGTGCTTGATGAACGAGGAACAGTCATCACTCTTGATGGAGGAAACTATGAATTTGAAATACCCTATAGAGTAAAATTCTACGATACGAACGAATTCAAATGGTCGTATGACGAACAATTGCTTGCTCACGTAACCGAGGAGTACTACGGCGACACCGTGCTCCACGTCTACAGCGTACCGGCGGCAAAAGAAATTTTCTCGGTAACTCTTGGAAAAAAAAGAGAAGCGGATCGTTCAGTCGCCTGGAATGAAGACATAAACACGCTGTTTTTCAACTGTGAGCAAAGAATCTGTTTCATTGATTTCAGTAACAGAGAAAACAAAAGCGAATACGAAGTTCAACCCCTTCCTTCCTCGTACCAGTGTAAGGGTGTGACCGTTGTGAAAGAGTTGCTCTACTGCGCTATGGAGCGTGACAAGGTAGCGGTTACAAAAAGTGGAAGTACAACCAAATTTCTCGATGTTTCCTCATCGAGGTTCCTAGGAATTTTTACAAGCTCGAGAAATAAAATCATCGTTACGCAAAACCCACGTGAGCCCGGATCGTTAAGCATTGTAAGCGAAATCCCGTTTGGTAGTGTCGCCTCGATCGAATCCGTCGACGGAAGTCATATTTTTCTAAACGCGAATTCAAGTATCGATTGGGAACGACGCCTCATTGCCTACGAATTCGTGTTTATGGATGTAAATACCGGAAAAATCCAAGACCCCCTTGCGAAAGTTGAAGCAAGGGAAAGTAATAATATCTTCATTAGATTACGCTCAGAGACAAATAAAGGGGAGATGCCGATCAGGTATAAAGGAAGTTAACGCACCGAAGAAAAAATATTCAACCCATCTCACGTAGGTTCAAGAAGGCAAATTGCGTAAAAGGTTTACAGCATGAAATGGAAAAACGACAAATACAAAAAAGCGCGAGCCGGCAAGAGCCGGCTTTTGAATATTTCCTGCGCAAAATGTAATTCATTTTTGCTATCATATCAAAAGGATGGCGTAGGACACTTGAAGCGGCTCTATCTCGATCGGATACAAAAATTTGAAAAAGAAAAAGCGGCAAAGCTTCTCGTATGTAAGTCCTGTAAAAACATCCTAGGGACGTATTTTTTGTACGAAAAAGAAAATCGCCCTGCGTATCGTTTGAATCTCGGCGCTGTCAAAAAAGAAATAGAAAAATGAATCAACAAAACACGCTTCATATCGCGATCATTCCTGATGGTAATCGTCGCTGGGCAAAGAAAAAAAGGTTACAACCGTGGGTTGGGCACGTAAAAGGCGCGCAAAACGCGAAAAAGCTTGTGCTCGACAAAAAATTGATCGAACTCGGCATCACACACTTTACCTTCTGGGGCTCGTCAAAAGATAATGTAACGAGACGCCCCAAAAAAGAAATTGAGGCGTTGTTTAATCTCTCGGAACAATACTTCGGAGAAATGTTGAATAACTTAAGAGAACTTCTGAAAAAAGGCGTCTGCGTCCGAGCGCGAGGTGAATGGCAAAAATACTATCCGAAAAAAGCCCAAGAAATAATCAAAAGACTCGTGAACCTGACGAAAGGAAATACGAAATACAGTCTGACATTCCTCCTCGCTTATGACGGTAGAGAAGAAATGGTTGAAGTAATCGAAAAAATGAAAGATCAGAAAAAAATAAGTGTCGAAGATATTAAAAAATATCTCTGGACCAACGATCTCCCACCCGTTGATCTTCTAATTCGTACCGGCAGTGCCGACGACCCGCATCTCTCTGCCGGCTTTATGATGTGGGATACCGCCTATGCTGGTATTTATTTTACAGATACTTTATGGCCCGATTTCGGGATAAAAGAACTAAAACAAGCAGTACAAAAATTCTCAAAAACCGAACGCCGTTTCGGAAAATAATCGATCGAGGCAAAAATCGAAAGATTTTTTAAGTCCCAAGCCTGTCGAAGGGTTGAGTAAGTAAGTTATACTAACACTATGCTTGCATTTCACGCGCTTCCCGCCGAGGAAGCCCTGAAAGCTTTAAATACAGAAGAACAGGGCTTAAGCGAAGAAGAGGTTCAAATCCGCCTCCGGCAATATGGATTAAACCGTCTTCCTACAAAAGGGGAGGTAAACAGATTCAAACTACTTCTTGATCAATTTAAAAACCCGCTTATTCTGGCGCTCGTACTTGCCGCTGTTATTACGTTTTTTCTCAAAGAGCTTGCTGATACCGTATTTATCGTAAGCGCGATTCTTTTAAACACATTCCTTGGTTTTTACCAGGAGAATAAAGCCGAAAACGCTCTTCAGGAACTGGAAACATACATTGAGGAACGCGTCCGTGTAATTCGAAACGACAAAGAAACCGAAATAAACGCCGAAGAAATCGTCCCTGGCGATATTATTCGGATCGTCCAAGGCAGTCGCATCCCCGCCGACGCGCGCCTTCTCTACGCGAACAATATTGACGCGAGCGAAACAATTCTGACCGGAGAATCGCTTCCGGTAAGAAAATCAATAACGCCCGTGAACTTTGATACGCTCGTAAGCGATCAAAAATCAATGGTATTCGCGGGTACGGTTGTTGTTGAAGGATTCGGTACCGCGGTTGTCGTGGCAACGGGAAAAGAGACGCAAATCGGACAAATCGCCGAACTTGTAAAAAGTCTGAGTGAAGAAGAAACACCACTCCAGCGTGCCGTGGGTAAATTCTCTCGGAGAGCCGGTGCCGCGATCGCGATTATAACACTCGGCATTTTCGGCCTCGGCGTGTATCTCGGCGAAGATACTACCTCGATGTTTATAATCGCCGTGTCAATCGCCGTTGCCGCTGTGCCCGAAGGACTACCGATTGCGCTCACGGTCGTACTTGCAATCGGCGTTCAACGTCTCGCGAAACGAAAGGGAATCGTGCGACGTCTCCTTGCCGCTGAAACTCTCGGCGACACAACAATAATCATTACTGATAAAACCGGCACGCTGACAGAGGCAAAAATGGAATTAAGCGGTGTGGTAACCGAAGTCTCAAATAAAGAAGAAATGCTCTCGCTAGCGGCGCTTACAACCGACGCCATTGTTGAAAATCCTGAAGATTCAGTTAAAGAATGGCGCATCGCCGGAAATCCGCTCGAAGCGGCGATTATTCGCGCCGCCGGCAAAAACGGCCTTACGCCGTCATATTTTAAAAAAATGTTCGCGGTTATTGAAAAACTTCCATTTGAAGCGTCAAGAAAATTTTCTGCCTCGCTCGTAAAAAGTGGCCAAAGATACGCCATCAGTTGCCTCGGCGCTCCCGAAACAATCATTGGGCTTTCAGAATTAAATGAAGAGGCAAGACAAAAAACACTACAACGCATAGACCAACTTGCGAGAAACGGCGAACTCGTACTTGCGATTGCTTCAAGAAATGTTCGCGCGCCAAAAGAAATCAATCTTCAGGACGACACGCGAGTCATTCCCAAGTTAAATTTCTTAGGACTTATTACGTTTCGTGATCCGGTTCGTGCGACGGTTAAAGATTCAATACGGCGTGTCCATGGGTATGGAGTAAGAACGGTCATCGCGACAGGTGATCATCAAGGCACCGCCGAATCAATCGCCCGGGAAATAGATTTCCGGCTCGGCGAAGGGTCGGTCATAAGCGGCGATGAATTCGATAAGCTAACCGACGAAGAGATGAAAATCCGTCTCGACCTAATTAAAGTATTCGCGCGGGTTACGCCCGAACAAAAATTACGCATCGCGCGTCTTTATCAAAAACAAGGGGAAATTGTCGCGATGACGGGGGACGGCGTAAACGACGCGCCGGCCTTGAAAGAAGCGGATGTAGGAATCGCTGTCGGTTCGGGAACCGATGTCGCGAAAAGCGTCTCGGACTTGATTATTCTCGATGACAACTTTGAAACAATCGTCGCCGCGATCGAAGAAGGAAGAAATATCACCGCGAATATCCGCAAAGTCCTCGTCTATCTTTTCTCCGGAGTTTTTAACGAACTGGTACTCGTAGGTGGGGCGCTGATACTTGGGATCCCATTGCCATTGAACGCGCTCCAAATTCTCTGGGTAAATTTCTTTTCCGATAGTTTTCCTGCCATCGCGCTCGCCTTCGATAAGCACGTCGACAAAATGAGTGATGAACGCCCGAATCTCGGAAAACAACTTTTTGATAAGGAAATGAGATTTCTTATTCTTGTTATAGGAACAGCGACAAGCGTTTTACTGCTCATCCTTTACCTGGCACTCCTTAAATTCAACGTTGATCCCAATCTCGCTCGTACCTTTATTTTCGCTTGTTTCGGCGTCTACAGTCTCTTTGTTGTGTTTTCAATCCGCGGCCTTCGTTCAAGTATCAGGGAATATAATCCGTTCTCGAATCGTTATCTCGTGGGAGGAGTCGTCATAGGAAACATACTAATGTTGCTCGCTGTCTACGCGCCCTTCTTTCAAACGCTTTTTCATACCGTCCCGCTTCCATTCCCATGGTTCATGGGTGTCGCGATCTTTAGCGTTGTTAACGTCGCCGCCATCGAGTTCGGAAAATCTCTTTTTATCAAAAAACAGTGAATAAATTAAAAAAAGAAACGATCCAGCCCTAGGCTGGTCCCTGCCTACCGACAGGCAGGCGCCTTGGGCGGATGGGGATAGTTTTGTAAGAAATTCTGGTCTAAAATAGAAATACGATGAGGCAGAAAAAAATACGAACGGGGAAAAAGAAATTCCTTCGGGGCTTTACCCTGATGGAGCTTTTGATTTACATCGCGATATTTGCGATTACCGCTGGATTGCTCACGGGAATTCTGTACACGGTAAATAAAACACAAACAAGAGAACAGATCGCGAGCGCGGTAAATCAAGAATTGAACTTCGTAATGCAAACAATCCAGCGCTTAGTGCGTGAATCAAGTGAGGTTGAAACTCCGGCATATCCTGGATCGGGTCCAAAGCCGAACAACCTAACACTTCGTTTTAAAGATCAAGGATATGATCCGACAATTATCAGCGCTGACGCGAATAGCGTCTACGTCCAACAAGGCGCGACGCCTCCAACCGCGATCACAAGCAGCCAAGTTAAGGTTAATAGTTTAGAGTTCACAAAATTCGATAACGCCGGCGGTCAGGCAACAGTCCAGGTTGATCTGACACTCGCGTACAATTCAACAAACCCAAATCTGAACGTTGTCCAAACACTCTCATCCGCGATTGGAAGAGTAACTGCCGCAACCTTTGATTCTGATGTTGTCCCACAAACACCCGCCACGAAGGATATTGGTTCAAGCACGCTTCGGTGGCGTTCATTAAGCCTAAGTCGTCTTCTCTACCTCGGCGCGATGACTGACGCGACGGCAAGTGAAATAAACGAATCAACAGTAGGCGCCCTGTATTTTAATACGACGAAAAACGAACTTCGTCTTCGAAATAATACCGGATGGCAATCAGTACTAACGCCTCCAACGGGATTCGCGCAAGGCGATTTGATTGTCGGCGGCGTAAGCGGAGCAGTAACACGTCTTCCAGCTGGTTCACCTGGTGATTTGCTCAAAATACAAAGCGGAAGCCCCGCCTGGGTAGCGCCTGATCCAGGCGAATCGGGCCAATCAAGTTTCGGTGGCGACGGATTAAGTGAAACTAACGAAGGAGCAGAAGATGGAGTAGTAGATGGAAAACTCGATCCAGGAGGCGCTAGTCCGGGTACTGCGTCAATTGTAATGAACGCAAATACTCCGATCATCGTTAAAAATTACACTGAAATTATTCTTAACGACGGTGATATTCTAAATTTAACCGGGACAAAACCAGAAGGAGGAGTAACCCTTGTGCTTCGCTCTCAAGGCAATGTATCAATCACCGGTACAGCTCAAGTAAATCTCAATGGAATGGGCGGAAGTGGTGGAAACGGATCAAGTGGAGGATCGGGCAGTCCGGGACAAGATAATAGTACATACTTTGATGTATTGAATCACTTTGGTTCAGGATCAAGTGGCGCAACCGGTGGAGCAGGCGGTCTCGCGGTAAACAGTAGAGCTTTTTATTTAACCGATAGTATCAACAACTTATTCCATCGTCTTATGGCAATTGTTCCAGGATCTGGCGGCGGCGGCGCCATAGGTGTTCCGTGCGTTGGTGGTGCCGGTGGAGCAGGTGGTGGTGCGCTCCTTATTGAAGTTGGAGGAGTATTCACGTTCACAGGAACTATTAATGCGAACGGTAACGACGGAACAGGTACTGGAGGATGTGTTACGGGCGGCGGCGGCGGCGGCGCGGGTGGTTTCGTAGCAATTCTCTATAACAATAACGGAGCCGCGACCGGCACGATTAATGCAAAAGGTGGAGATGGTGGAAGCGGGTCAGGTTTATCAGGTACTGCGCCTGGCGCTGGTGGCGGCGCGCTCCTTTCAGCTGGAGGAAACGGCGGTGGTGCCGGAGCCCCAGGAAATAGTGGAGGAAGCGCGATACTGCCAGCATCGAATTCTACGAAAAGCTTAACTACTATCATAACTTTTGTCACAGCCGGAACTGGAGGAACGATAGGCGCGGGTGGTAGTGGTGGCGGTGGCGGCGGTTCGGAAGGCAACATCTTCGTAGCTAAAAACATCTGGTTCTAAAGAATGCGGAGAAAAAACGTACGTATAAAAAAAGAACTCCAAAACGGCATCCAGAAAGGAATTGTCGTCTCGGTACTGGCGGCAATAACTGTTGTTGCGCTCTCATTTAGTATTCCTCAAGAAGCACAAGTGCGAGCGGCGTGTATCCCGCCAACTCCGGGATGCTTCAATGAAGATCTTGTGCCGGATGCTCCGAATGTGCGCAACATTGGCCAAACATTTCCCGATCTCGATTGGAAATCTCTCTACTTAAGTGGTTTTACATACTTGGGGCCGCTTACAAGCGATCCAAGTGATTGGCAGTTCGGTTCATTGTATTACAATATAACATCAAATTCATTTCGCTTCACCGATAATGGAGGTGTGTGGAAAAGCATCGGTATAAATTCCATAACAACATTAGGAGACCTAATTGCGGGCAATGACTCAGGAGAGTTCAGTCAATTCGCCGCGGGTACAGAGTCCCAAATCCTAAAAACAAACGGCACAGGAGAGGATCCTTATTGGACAACTCTCCCAAGCGGCCAGGGTGGGGGTCTGTATAGTTTTGGCGGAGATGGAGACGACGGCGATTATAATCCAACAGGGGCAAATGTCACGATTCCAACCGATGGTAAAGAAGTAGTTGTAAAAAACTACGATAGTTTTGATCTTGATGAAGGACAGACATTGAGGTTATTAGGAACAATTCACGATAACGGAGTCCTCTTGGTTATCCGTGTTAAAGGAAATGCAAATATCGATGGTCAAATTAATCTAACGGGGTATGGGGGCAAGGGGGGGAGTGGAGGTGTAGGCGCGGGTAACGGTGCAGACGGCAAGGCGAGTAATCTCTATTTTGACAATCTAAATCATTTTGGTACGAAAGCAGGAAACGCTTCAAATGGCGCCGGAGGAGCAACAGTCGAAATTCCCTTTTTCTACATTAGTCATGAAAGTCAAACGAATCCTGCCGCCACGGGTCTCTATCGTCGACCATGGGGAATAGTTCCTGGAAGTGGAGGAGGTGGTGGATATGGTATAGGGTGCACCGGAGGAACGGGCGGACGAGGTGGTGGATCAATCATTCTTGAAGTCAAAGGCAACCTTCACTTTGACGGCTCTATAGTATCAGACGGAGGAGTTGGAGGAAACGGAGCAGCGGGCTGTGACTCTTCGGGTGGTGGAGGAGGAGCAAGTGGGACAATTTTCATTATCTACAACACAGCGAACGGATCAGGAGGTAGTAATACTTCACGATGCCCTGATGTTCCCGGGCAAACTCGCACAAACGGAGGTTTATGCATAGCAGGAGGAGGTGGCGGTGTAGGATCAAAAACAACAAGCGCGACAATATATGGGCCAGGAGGCGGCGCTAACTTGAGCTTCGGATTAGGTGGAAATTGCACAGGAGGTTCAGGGGACGACTCGTACGACGGTTTTCTATACATCGAACCAGGCCAGGGCTTCAGTACAAATACCTACATGAGTACTATTACTAACAGTAAAGGGGTAAGTTGTGCCGATGGTGACGATCACGGTGGCGGATGGGGTGCGCTCGGAGGTATTGTAGTTGTCAAAAATCGCTGGCTCGGAATAAACCCCTAAGCCTTCGCGATAACAAACGCGACAACCTTTTTCGCTCCGCAAGATTTCAAAACACGAACAGCTTCGCGAAGCGTCGCTCCTGAGGTAAAAACATCATCAACAAGAATGATGTTTTTGTTTTGAAATCTATCTAAGGACGCGCGTACGGTGAAAGCTTCGGAAACGTTTTCTTCTCGCGCCGCCCGATCCCGCATCCGAACTTGCGGATCGGTATTCGCAACCCGTTGGAGTCCGTCCTGAAAAAAAGGAATATTTAAAATTCGAGCCAAAGACTTTCCAAGAATTGCTGACTGATTAAATCCTCGCGATCGCTCCCGTGTCTTGTGGAGTGGGATCGGAATAACAATGAAGTCAGTAAAATCAAAATCGAGGTGACGAACATAAGTTTCAGTAAGAGTAATGAGCGGATGAAGCGCCTCAGTCGAAAAAGAATATTTAAAAGAATGGATCAAATCTCGAAGCTCTTTACTGCTGTAATCCGAAACCGCTCCAAGAAGAAACTGCGCTTCACGATGGCAAATCTTTGTATTATCCGGTAATCGGGCTTTGCATACTGAACAGAAAAAAGTCGAGTGAACGGGAATAGCCTGAAAACAACGATCGCACATAGTCGAATATTGGGTACGCGTAAGGTATTTCCGGCAGGAAACGCAAATCCGCGGGAAGAGCCCGTCAAGAAATAAGTTCTTTATCGTTCTCAGAAAACTAAGCATCGTGTTATAATTCTGTAAATAATAGATGATTCAATTTCCCTCTACTACATTCTACATGCTACTTACTACATACTCACTAGGGTGAACTTCAACTTTCTTAAATCACTTTCCGGAAGAGCCGAATATCTCGGTGTTGATATTGGAACAACATCGGTGAAAATCGTTGAGCTTATGGAAACAGGTGGTCATCCAGCGCTTCGCAACTACGGTATTCTCGAGTCCTATGGCCACTTGGAAAGATTAAACAATGCTATTCAGACAAGTAACCTGAAAATGCTTGATACCGAAACCGCTGAATTGCTTCGAGTCCTTCTTAAAAATCTAAAGACAAAAACAAAAAACGCGATCGCGTCGCTCCCGCCGTTTCTTTCATTTACGGCACTCTTGGATATTCCAGTGATGCCCCCAGCCGAAATGGCCCGCGCGATGCAGTATCAAGCGCGGCAATTCGTACCGCTTCCGATAACAGAGGTAACAATCGATTGGATGACGGTCGGGGAGCGTGAAGATGAGAAAGGAGCGAAATTTCAGCAAGTATTTCTTGTCTCGGTTCCAAACGAACATATTAGAAAATACCAAAAAATTTTCACGCTCGCGGGATTAAATCTCAAAGCGCTCGAAGTTGAAGGAGTAAGTCTCGCCCGACTTCTTACAACAGGCGATCCAACGGAATCCCTGATTGTTGATATCGGATCCCGCTCGACATCAATCTCGGTCGCCGCCGGTGGATCATTGAAGTACAGCGTTCAAACCGATATCGCGGGCGGATCATTAACACAAACCATATCCGGAGGGCTCGGTATTAATATCCAGCGGGCGGAAGAATTGAAAAAACGACTCGGTATTCTAGGACGTGGCGGGGAATATGAACTTTCTTCGTTGATGCTCCCATATCTCGATGTTATACTAGGAGAGGTAAAACGCGTCAAAGAAACATACGAAAAAACTTATAAGAACGTCATCGAACGCGTGATCATAACGGGAGGTGGCGCCAACCTTTTGGGAATTGAAAAATATATGGAACAGCAGTTCAATCTTCCGATTGTAAAAGCGGCGCCGTTTAAAAAAATAGAGTATCCAAGCCATCTCGAACCGATTATTGAAGAAGTAGGAACAACGTTTTCTGTCGCCCTCGGTTTGGGCATTCGCCAGTTTATATAAAAAATACGTATGTACAAGCAGGACCCAAACGAAAAGTTTTCAAAAGAAAATCTGCCAAGCATTGGCTGGCCCTGGCATCTACTTGTAACAGTTTTGGTTGTTTTTGGTTTTGTGGGAATACTTTACCTAGGGCTTGTTTTTGGGTACAAACCGCTTCTAAAATCAGAAATCAAAAGCCTGGACGAGCAAATGGAGAGTTTAAAGAAAACAATTACTGCCGAAGAAGAAAAAGATTTTGTAAACTTCTACTCGCAAGTTATAAACGCGCAATCTCTGCTCGGCAAACATAGTATTGGTTCAAAAGTATTGCCGCTTCTCGAGCGGACAACAAACCAACGGATGTTCTTCAAGTCTATGAGTCTTACTATTCCAGAAAGGAAAATCGTTCTTGAAGGCGTTGCCGATTCCTATGAAACAATTGCGAGTCAGCTTGCGAATTACGAGGCAACACCGGAAATAGAACGCGTGGTTATAACCGCGATGCAATCAAGCTCGACTGACGGCAAGGTTTATTTCACGGCGAATATGCTCGTCGCCCCCTCCGTTTTTAGAGACATCATCCAATCGCAATAAAAACAATGGGAAGCTCAAAGAAAAGGTTAGGAACAGTAATTGGAGGAATGCTCATCCTGCTTTTGAGCGGTATGATGTATTTCTTACTCGTAAAACCTGCGTACAAAGAAGTTCAAGCACTTCGGAGCGAAAAAGAATCACGCCGCGAAACACTCGTCCATGAACAGGAAACACTGCAAGAAATTAAGCGCGTCAACGAAAAATATAGTGCCCTGCCACGTGTTAAAGAAACATTCGGGGCAATAGTGCCAAACGGAGAGGATGTGCCTTCGCTCATAAACCAAATACAGAGTATGGCAAAAGCCTATAACACAAAGGTGGATTCAATTACGCTTCAATACGGCGTATCCCAACCGGAAAAAAAGGACGTTGAACCATCAGCTCTAAAACCCGTTGCGGCATTGCGGGTTGGTCTTGCGGTAAAAGGATCCTACGAAGGAATAAAGTCGTTCATAAGCGCGCTTGAAACAAATATCCGTATTATGGATCTTGTTTCATTCCGGGTGAACGAAACAAGCTCAGGAGGAAGCACGCAATACAACCTGACGTTCGATACGTATTATCAGAGGTAAAATAACTAACGCAAAAATGGCAATCATCGTTAAAGAAGAAAGAAAGACACAAAATATTTTCCCTGCGTTTTTGACGTTTTTAATCCTGCTGTTAGTTGGGGTAACAGGTTACGCGCTTTTCTTCGCGCCCGTGCCACTTGTTGAAAAAGTAGCGCCAACAAACATTGATTCGTTGAGTAAGCTTGCGGAACTAAAAGCCGAGCCTGATGAAGTTATGGCGCATCCTACGTTTAAAAAATTGCGGGAATATGTCGGTCGTCCATCGGTAGGCATAAATGGACGGTCGAATCCCTTCCTGCCGCTCTAAAGCATGGAAGCAAAAACACTTCTCAATAAGCTTGTTGAAAAAACGCTCCTAACGAGTGAAGCTGCAAAAAAAATTGGGCGCGAAGCTGAGTTGCTCCAAAAACCCGTCGAAGACCTTCTCTATGGGCATCGCCTCGTTGACGAAATTGAACTTACGAAACTAAGAAGTGAGCTCTTAAGCATCCCGTATGAAAAAGTAAATCTCGAAGAAATCACGCCCAATCTCTTAAAACTCATCCCCTCTGAGACCGCGCAGAACTACAAAGTTATCCCACTCGCCCGCACAAAGGAAATGTTAACCGTGGGAATGGTAAACCCCGAAGATATCCGCGCTCAAGAAGCTCTCCGTTTTGTGGCAAAAGAGTTGAAAATAAACCTAGGGGTGTATCTTGTAGCGCCCTCAGATGTTGAACTTGTGCTTCGTAAATATTCTCCGTACAAAACAGAAATCGAAGCGGCAATCAAATCGCTCAATATCAAGCCAGGAAGTGGAGTCTCAGCGATTCAACGCATTATTCATCTTGAAGAAGGGGCGGATGTTTCAGAAGAAGCCCCAGTCATTAAAATCGTCGCTTCAACACTAAAAGAAGCCGTCGAGAGCGGCGCTTCAGACGTTCATATCGAACCACAACGCTCACGTGTCCGCATTCGATTCCGTGTCGATGGAGATCTTCATGAAGTTTCCTCATTTCCAATTGAACTTCACCAGCCAATAGTGTCTCGCATTAAAATTCTTTCGAATCTAAAGATTGACGAACTCCGCGTTCCACAAGATGGTAGATTTAGAACAGTTATCTTCGGACGCGATATTGATTATCGCGTTGCCACGTTTCCGACGCCAGTCGGTGAAAAAGTCGCGATCCGTGTCCTTGATCCAAGTATTGGATTAAAAGGCCTTGATAACCTTGGTCTTATCGGGAGAAGTGCCGAGCTTGTGAAAGAAGGCATTGAAAAACCTTTCGGAATGGTTTTGATTACCGGTCCAACTGGCTCTGGTAAAACAACGACATTGTATTCTTTGCTACAAATTCTTAATAAAGAAGAATCAAACGTTGTAAGCCTCGAAGATCCGGTTGAATACTTTGTTGATGGTCTGAATCAATCGCAGGTGCACCCGGAAATCGGCTACGACTTCGCTTCGGGTTTGCGGCAAATTCTGCGTCAAGATCCTGATGTAATTATGGTTGGTGAAATCCGCGACAGCGAAACAGCTTCTCTTGCGGTTCACGCGGCGTTAACCGGCCACATCGTGCTCTCAACCCTCCACACGAATAATGCCCTTGGTGTTATCCCGAGGCTTATTGATATGGGCGTTGATGCGTTCCTCCTTCCAATGGCGCTAAATACAATGGTTGCCCAGCGTCTTGTCGGAAAAATATGCGAAAAATGCAAAAAAGCCGAAAACCCAAGTCCGGAACTCCAAAAAATAATCGAAGAAGAGGTAGAAAATATGCCCGAAACCGCGAAAAAAGAAATTAAAGCGGAAGCGCCATATAAGATATGGCACGCTCCCGGATGTGACGCGTGCAAGGGAAAGGGAATAAGCGGACGAGTAGCGCTCTTTGAAGTAATAACAATGACGCGTGAACTGGGAACGATTATTGCCGGCGGCGCGACCGGAGAAAAAATCCGCGAAGAAGCGAATCGCCAGCAAATGATATCGCTCCGTACGGACGGTATTGTTAAAGCCTTGAATGGCTTAGTGATGCTTGAAGAAGTCCTTCGCGAAACAAGTGATGAAGAAGAATAAAAAAGAAAATTCGTGTGATATAATCAAACTACGACAATGCCGGAAATAGACTATCAGGAAAAATTAAAAGAGTTGATGCTCGTAACAGCGCGCCAAAATGCGTCTGACTTGCACATCGCCGTCGGGCGTCGTCCAACAATCCGTATCGACGGGAGTTTGATTCCGCTTCAAAAAGAAACAATTTTAACACCCGAAGCAACGGAAGGTTTAATTACAGCGCTCCTAACCGCCGAACAAAAAGAAGCATTTTTCACAAACAGGGAAGTAGACTTCTCGTACGCCTTCGAAGACAAAGCCCGTTTCCGCGTAAACGTATTTTTCCAGCGCGGTTTTATGGCCGCGGCACTTCGTTTGATTCCAGCTCAAGTCAGGACAATTGAAGAATTGAACCTTCCACCGATACTCCATGAGTTTACCAAGCTTTCACAAGGTTTCGTGCTTGTCGTAGGTCCCGCGGGGCACGGAAAATCAACAACGCTTGCGGCGCTCCTCGATGAGGTAAACCACAAACGAACGGATCATATCATCACAATCGAGGATCCGATTGAATACCTTTTCGTTCAGGATCGATGCATTATTTCCCAGCGTGAAGTAAAAAGCGACAGCCCGACGTTTCACCGCGCGCTTCGATCACTACTCCGCCAAGATCCCGATGTTGTAATGATCGGAGAAATGCGCGATTCCGAATCAATCGCGACCGCGATGACAGCATCCGAAACGGGTCATGTCGTATTTTCAACGCTCCACACGAACTCCGCCGCCCAAACAATCGACCGCATCATCGACAGCTTTCCTTCGGGTCAACAAGGACAAGTTATCTCACAGCTCTCAGCAACGCTCGTCGGCATTGTGTCTCAGCGTCTCGTCCCGCGTATCGACGGCGGCCGGATTCCGGCAGTCGAAATTATGATCGTAAACTCGGCAATCAGAAACCTCATCCGCGAGAAAAAGATTTATCAAATTGATCTTGTTATTGAAACCTCGCTCCAAGAAGGAATGATCAGCTTAAACCGTTCACTTGCCGATTTGGTAAAACGAAAACAAATCTCGCTCGAGAATGCTGAGGTTGTTTCGCAAAATCCCTCCGAGCTTCGGCTCTTGCTCGAACGAATGTAAAATTTAGAACAAATTGTAAACAAATAAGTTGTTCTAAATTTTACCCCGAGCTTGTCGAGGGGTTACCTGATAAAAAACACCGATGAAGCTCAAGTATAAAGCACGAACAAAAACAGGGGAGTTGCAAAGCGGTCTTATAGAAGCGGCTGATAAAGAAGCCGCTTTGAACACGTTATCGAGTCACGATCTCTACGTTATAAGTATCGATGAAATAAAAGAAAGCCATTGGCTTGATTTTATTACGAACTTTTTCGGCAGGGTCAAATCAAAAGACTTGATGGTTTTAACGCGTCAATTCGCGGCGCTCTTAGGTGCTAAAGTGCCGCTTGCCGACGCTCTCCGCACGCTCCAACGTCAAACAAAAAACCAAATTCTTCGCGAGACAATGGGCGAAGTCGCGAATGACGTTGACGCGGGTCTCTCCCTCTCGCAGGCGCTCGATCGTCAAAATAATGTTTTCTCACTCTTTTACGTCAATATGGTGCGCTCCGCTGAAATCACGGGGCGAATGGAAGAAACGATTAGTTTCTTAGCAGACTATCTTGAAAAGGAAACAATAATTGTAAACAAAGTGCGAAACGCGCTCATCTACCCGGTATTCGTTATCGTCCTATTCTTCATTGTCGCTATTGTAATGATTATTTTCGTATTACCAGTTATTAAACCTATCTTCGAAGAAAGCGGAGTACAACTGCCCTTCCTGACGCGAGTGCTTCTCGATAGCGGAGACTTTTTAAGTACGTGGTGGTGGGCAATTCTTGTTGTTGTCCTTGGTTTCGGTATCTCAATACGGGAATATCTAAAGACCCCTGAAGGAAAAATAGTCTATGGAGAAACAGTTTTAAAATTGCCGCTCGTCAGTAATCTCCTCAAAAAACTATACCTCTCTCGATTCGCCGAATCGATCAGTGTTCTTGTAAGAAGTGGTATTCCGATTGCCCAGGCGATTGAAATCACAGGGCATACGGTCGGAAGTATTGTCTATCGTGAAGCGTTGCATCAGGCCGCCGAAGATGTCCGCACGGGACAGCTTTTCTCCCAAGCGCTCGCGAAAAACGAAATTCTCTTCCCGCCGATTGTAACGCAAATGGTTGCGATCGGAGAAGAAACAGGCAAAATAGAAGAGCTCTTAAAACGCATTTCCGAATTCTTTGGCCGTGAAGTAGAAGAACTTGTCGGAAATCTTGTTGAACTGATCCAACCGATCATTATGCTTTTTATCGGTGTTGCCGTCGCCCTGCTTTTTGCCTCGATCTTAAAGCCGATTTATGACCTTGCCTCGACATTCTAGAGATTGCGTAGACTATGAAAACTAGAAGCTCTCTGGAAAGTCTCTTTCGTAACGAAATTTCAATAGTTCGAGCGAGGCGAGAAACGACGACAAGGGTGTATCGGTGAAACGATACACTGAGGAGGAGTGACGAAGCCGGAACCGAACTAGTGAGATTGCAGTAGAATATGGACTTTCAAGATAGCTTCTGACTGTTAATAAGTGTAATTGAGAAGAAAAAAGCTGTGGTATAATCTAGATAATAAGCGAAAAGGTCGAGTAATAATGCAAATGAAGAAAAATTTGCGTATAAAATGAAAATAATGAAAAAGGACACAAAAGGTTTCACGTTAATCGAGCTTTTGATTGTCATTGCGATTATCGGTATCTTGGCGTCAATTGTGCTTGTGAGCTTAACAGCGGCTCGTGCTCGTGCGCGCGATGGCAAGAGAATCTCTGAAATCAGCCAGATGCGAAGCACCCTCGAGTTATACCTTACAAAATGCGGCGAATATCCTGATCAACTCGGTAATACGAACATCTCAGGATGCGACGGTACAGGTGTAGCGTCAGGTAACGCCTACGCGGGATTAGCGACGGCCTTAGGTTCTTCTGGTGCAAACCTCGTGAAAACACTCCCACAAGATCCATCAACTGGGGCAACGTACTGGTATGCTCCAAGCGGTGATTCGTTAGACTATGTACTCGGTGCAACATTAGAGCAGGGAGATATAGTGTTGAATACCGACGTCGATGGCGCTGATGTTTTTGGTATAAACTGCACAGGTGGAACTGAAGATATTGTCTACTGTGTCCAGCCGTAATGAATGAAGCAGGGATAATAAATTATCTGCTGCTGATACTCGGACTCTTAATGGGCAGCTTCCTGAATGTAGTAGGACTCCGCTTTCGGTATGAAAGCGGAGTCTTGCATTTTAAAAACTTAAACGGCCGTTCCCACTGCCCACGGTGCAAGTCAACGCTTAAATGGTACGAACTTGTTCCGGTTGTAAGTTTTTTGATACAGCGTGGGCGATGTAAGCATTGTAAGAATTCCATTTCCATCCAATATCCGCTGGTTGAAATTGTAAGCGGATTGATATTCTTTTACGTTCCGCTCGTGCTTCTGGGAAGTGGAAATATGTTTGAAATTATCCACACGGCAATCTGGGTTCTTGTTTTTCTGACGTTTATCGTGCTTGCTGTCATCGACTATCGCCAGTACCTTATCCCGAACTCTTTAAACATCTGGCTCGCGCTCCTTGGAATCGGCGACGTAGTCGCGAAAAATGCTATGGGAAATTTCGGTACATTCGAAGGATCGGCTCTTGGTCACTATGCCGCGCTTTTCGGATTAAGAGACAATATCTGGATAAATCACGGAGCGGCCGCCCTGATAGGCGGGGTTTTTTTAGGCCTTGTATTCCTTATAACACGAGGTAGGGCAATGGGACTTGGCGATGTAAAACTTGCGTTCGCCCTTGGCCTGCTAATGGGGTACCCCGACGGTATCGTCGCGCTGATGCTTGCCTTTATTGTTGGCGCTTTAGTAAGCGGTGGGTTACTATTAATAAGAAAGAAAAAAATAAAAGAGTACGTCCCTTTTGGGCCGTTTATCGTACTCGGAGCAACAATAGTCTTTTTCTTCGGTGAAAAGCTCCTATACCTTTATTTCAAAATATTCCCGGCGTTCTAAAAAAGAACTTGTCCTAAAGAAGCGAAAGCGCGTCGAAGGATTTTCGCTCATCGAAATGCTTGTCATTCTCGCGGTTGTCGCCGCGCTTTCGGCGTTTCTTGTGCTCTATAACCGTACCGCCGCTCGCCAGCTTATTTTAAATAAGGAACAAATTGCTCTGATCGACTTAACGTCGCGCGCGCGCTTTTTAAGCCTTCAAACGTATATTCAAAACTTAGGAACAACACCAGTAGGAAAAGTTCAGATCTGCGGCGTCGGTATGAAAATCGATAAAACCGATGTGGATGGCAATGGAGTTAAAAACGAAGCGTTTATTTATAGAGATTTGGTTGCCGAAAACGAAACCTGCGAAATCGCTGATAACTATACTGATTTTAATTACGGCACAGCGCTCATCGATGAGAATGGAAGCCCTATTGAAGAACGTCTTCCGGAAGAGCAATTCAGCATCAAACTGAATCCATTAACGCGTTTCGGAACAACCACGACGGAAACAAACCTTGATTTCATTCTTTTTATTCCGCCCGATCCTCAGATTTTCATTAACGATAAAAATAATCCAGCCTCAAAGGCGGAGGTTATTATCGAAGCCGCTGACCAAACGGGCGCCTTATCAAACTTTGTTAAAATAATAATCAATGACGCGGGTTACGTCAGTACTGAATAAAGAGAGAGGCTATTTTATTGTCGAAGCTGTCGTTGGCATCTCGATTGTTGTTGTCGCGTTTCTCGGCATAGTTGGGCTATTAACGCAATCATTGAGCTTGAACCGGCTTGTAAGCGACCAGCACGTCGGAAATGGTCTCGCGATGGAGGGAATTGAGCTCGTCAAGAATCTTATAGACAGAAACTGCATCCTGAACAGTGATCCTTTAGGCAATGATCCCGGGGAATGGAACCATATTATTGAATATGTTCCACCGCAGGGAACGTACGCGGACGGTGACTTTGAAGTCGATTACAACGATGACTGGCTTGTCCCGACACAAAACCGTTTTTTAAGGTTTAACGAAGCAACGCGCGCGTACGGTTACGATGCTGGGGACAACACGAAATTTAAGCGCGTAATAAAAATGGACATCGTACCTCCTGAATCGAGTGGAGCGGCCGCGGACGATGAACTTCGGATAAAATCAATCGTTACGTGGCAAAGCAAAGGCCAGAGTTTCTCACTTGAACTTGAAGATCATTTCTTTAACTGGTGGCCCAGTTGCCCGATTCAATGAGAAAAAATAAACGTAAAAAAGAAAAAGCTTTCACAACAGTTGAATTACTTGTCGCGATATCACTCTTTATTATTCTCATAACGCTTGCCGCCGCGACTTTTTTTCAGGCGATCAGAATTCAAAACACCGTGGTAAAACTTGTGGCCTCAAACGATAATGCCGCTCAAATAATGGAGCAGATTGCGCGCGAGATTCGTACGGGCGTATTTACAATGCCTGAAGATCCGAGCGGTGTTAGTGTGATCGGTTTTACAAATGCTCGGCAGGAATACGTTCAATATAAGTGGGAAGATAACGCGATTAAAAAATGTAAGAGAATCGTGGGCGTCTCGTGTAACAATCAGGATTTTAAAAGAATAACGTCCGAAAACACAAAAGTAACAAATCTCAGGTTTATTTTAAAAGGAACAGGCTCGGATGATCATTTTCCTCCGCGCGTTACAATTCTAACGACGTTCGAAGGTCCGAACGAAATAAGTTTCCATTACCAAACAACAGTAAGTGCCCGGACAATGGGAAATTAAAACAAATGAACTTGAAACATCAAAAAGGTCAGGCAATGTTACTCACGGTTCTCTTTCTCTCCGGCGCGATTTTGAGCGCGACCGCGATCTCGGGGTATCTGATGTTTCATCAGATAAAAAACCTGACGGACGTAAGCAGTTCCACAAAATCAATCTTCGCCGCTGACGCCGGAATTGAATGGTCACTCTATAAATACTTCCAATATTACAACGAGTGTTATGACACGTCCCCGCCGTCTCCGGCCTGTAATAACGGAATAGACGACGACGGGAATGGAAAAACAGATTTTCCGGAAGACAATGAAAGTTGCACCGATTCGAATGATCCCGAAGAGGGCATACCCGCGCCCCCGCAGTTTTTAGAATGCGATTATAAACCAATGTTCGCGCCTCCAGGCTGTTCAAACGGAATTGATGATAACAATGACGGGACTAAAGATTTCCCGGAAGATGCCGATGACTGCGCAAGCGCGGACGATCCAGAAGAAGGAGTTCCGCCAAAGGGCGTTGTAATACTGAAAATTGTGGAAACGACAGATCCAACAACCGGAAAAGTAAATGGCGCGATTACAACTGGTTCGTTCGGTAAAACCGGGCGCGCCCTGCAGATTGATTTCCTCGGCGCTATAAAACCGTTGTTCTCACCGTAGCAAGACATTATGAATAAACAGGAAGCAAAAGAAAGAATTGAAAAACTCCGCAAAGAAATTAACCGCTACCGCCACGCCTACCACGTCCTAGACAAATCTCTTGTTTCTGACGAGGTGCTCGATTCCTTGAAAAAGGAACTTTTCGACTTGGAAAATGAATATCCGGAATTCATAACCCCTGACTCGCCAACCCAACGGGTTGCCGGCGGCCCCCTTAAAGTTTTTAAAAAAGTTCGCCACGAAGAGCAGATGCTTTCATTTAATGACGCCTTTTCCGAAGAAGATATGGCTGACTGGATGGAGCGTAGCGAAAACTATCTTGGAAAAAAGGTAAACCCAAAATTTTACGCCGAACTCAAAATCGACGGTCTCGCCATAGAACTTGTGTATGAAGACGGAATCCTAATCCAAGGTTCAACGCGCGGCGACGGCGCGGTTGGCGAAGATGTAACACAAAATCTGAAAACCGTGGACGCGATTCCCCTAAAACTCGAAGGAAAATATCCAAAACGTCTCGTTGTTCGCGGCGAAGTGTTTCTTACAAAAAAAGAATTCGAGCGTATCAATAAAGAACAGCAGAAAAATGGAGACAAAATATATGCGAATCCTCGAAATATTGCCGCCGGTTCAATCCGTCAGCTTAATCCGAAAATCACAGCTTCAAGAAAACTTGATTCGTTCGAATACGACATCGTAACGGATCTGAGTCAAAGATTGCACGACGAAGAACATAAGATGCTCGCGTCATTTGGCTTCAAAACAAATCCAAATAACAAAGCGCTCAATTCCCTAAAGGACGTTTTTGAATTCCGGGATTACTGGGAAAAACATCGTGACAAACTGCCCTACGAAATTGACGGTATTGTCGTGATTATAAACGACAATAAGCTCTACAACGAGCTTGGTGTAATCGGAAAAGCGCCGCGTGGCGCCATCGCCTATAAATTTTCACCAAAAGAAGCGACAACGCGCGTCAAAAGCATAGCAGTGCAAGTCGGCCGCACGGGAGTCTTAACACCGGTCGCCGAACTCGAACCCGTTAGTGTGGGCGGCATTACAATCACGCACGCGACGCTCCATAACGCTGACGAAATCGAACGCCTTGGTTTAAAAATAGGCGATACAGTTGTGATCAATCGCGCTGGCGATGTAATCCCTAAGGTTATGAAAGTTTTGAAGGAACTCCGCACCGGAAAAGAAAAAGAATTCAAAATGCCGGCTAAATGTCCCGTTGACGGCTCAGTAGTTGTCCGCGAAGGCGCGCTCAACAAATGCTCAAACCGCGAATGTGGCGCCCGCCAAAGAGAATCCTTAATTCATTTTGTTGCCCGAACTGCTTTCGACATTCGCGGTTTAGGAGAAAAGATTATTGATGTCTTTATGGACGAAGGCCTTATAGCTGACGCCGCGGATATTTTCACGCTCAATAAAGGCGACATCATTGCCCTCCCGCGTTTTGGAGAAAAATCCGCAGAAAATATTATAAGCGAAATAGAGCGTAAAAAAGAAATAACATTGGGAAGATTTTTGTTCGCCCTCGGCATTCTCCATATCGGAGAAGAAACCGCGCTTCTTCTTACGGAAGAGTTCTTGAAAGAAAATAAAAAAGAAAAAATAAGCCCTGGAGAAATCGGAATATTCTTCGCAAGAAAAAGTAAGGAAGATCTCGAAAGAATTCAGGACATCGGCCCTAAAGTCGCGGAAAGCATCGAGGATTGGTTTGGAAACAAAAAAAATAAAGAGCTTCTTGAAAAGCTTGAAAAGAGAGGTGTGCGAATAAAAATCGAATCACAAAGAAAAACAAAACGGTTGCTTGGAAAAACATTCGTTGTAACCGGTACGCTCAAATCATTAGAACGTGAAGAGGCAAAAAGAAGGATTCGCGAAGAAGGCGGACGTGTTTCGGAATCGGTCAGCAAGAAAACAAGTTATGTTCTCGCGGGTGAAAACCCGGGATCAAAGTTTGAAAACGCGAAAAAGCTTAGTGTTCCTGTAATTGACGAAAAGGAATTTTTAGATATGCTTGGAAAGTAGCGCATTCCTCAAATGACCCCTATAAATAAAGCCAATATTGAATACCTCGCCGGACTAGCTCGCATTGAACTCAAAGATGCGGAAAAAGAAAAACTGCTTGGCGATCTTACAAATATTTTAAACCACTTCGAGGAACTGAAAGAAGTTGATACGAAAAACGTCGAACCAATGACGGGCGGTACGCTTCTCACAAATATCGAACGAAAAGACGAAATTGATACCGAACGTCTTGGAAAAGGAAAGTCTGGATTTCCGGAAACAAAAAAAGGCTACTTAAAAGTCCCGCCGGTATTCGAAGATTAATATGGACCTAAAAGGGCTCACAATTAAAAAGTTCTCTGAAGGTCTGAAAAAAAAAGAATTTTCCACGGAAGAAGGAGTAAACGCTTTTATAAAAACGATTGAAGAAAAAAATAGCGAACTTAACGCCTTTTTAAAGTTCGATCTTGAAGTCCATAAAGAAAGAGCGCTTGAAAAAGCAAAAGAACTCGATAAAACAATTGCGGCGGGCAAGCCTGTTGGAAAACTTGCGGGCGTCGGCCTTGGTATTAAGGATGTTATTCTAATCGAAGGAACGCGGGCGACTGCGAGCTCGAAAATTCTCGAAAAATATACAGCAAGTTATGACGCGACGGTTATAAGAAAATTAAAAGACGCGGATGCGTTATTTCTTGGAAAAACAAACCTCGACGAATTCGCGATGGGTTCGTCAACTGAAAATTCAGCATTTGGAGTAACAAAAAATCCCTATGATACAAATCTTGTAGCCGGGGGTTCTTCAGGCGGTTCTGCCGCCGCGGTCGCCTCCGATATGGTCTTAGGCGCGCTTGGTTCTGATACCGGCGGTTCAATTCGCCAGCCTGCGGCATTTTGTGGTGTTGTCGGTTTGAAACCGACCTACGGCGCCGTATCCCGTTACGGACTGATGGCTATGGCTTCATCATTGGATCAGATCGGTCCGTTTGGAAAAACCGTTGAAGACGCGGCTATTCTTTTTAGTAAAATTGCCGGAAACGATCCCTACGACGCGACAAGCTACGCTATTGATTATAAAAATATTACTGAACCGGATTTTAAAGAAATAAAAAACCTCACAATCGGCGTTCCGGACGAATACTTTGTCGAAGGGCTTGAAAAAGAAGTAGGGGATGAAATCCACCGCGTTATTGAAGAGCTGAAAAGCCAAGGGTTTAAGTTCAAAAAAATCAGTCTGCCGCATACAAAGTACGCGCTTTCCTGTTACTATATTGTTCAGCCTGCCGAAGTAAGCACCAATCTTTCTCGTTTCGATGGTATTCGCTACGGCACGCGTGAAAAAGCGAAAAATCTTCTCGAACTCTACAAAAAAGACAAAAGCGAAGGATTTGGTCCTGAATCAAAACACCGCATTATTTTAGGAACTTTTGTGCTTTCATCCGGCTACTACGATGCTTATTATAATAAAGCCCAGCGCGTTCGAGCGCTTATAAAACAGGATTTCGATGAAGCCTTTAAAGATGTTGATGTTGTACTAACTCCCGTAACGCCAACGCTCCCCTTTAAGATTGGTGAGAAAACAATGGATCCCTTGCAGATGTATCTTTCCGATATCTTTACAGTCCCCGCTAACTTAGCAGGTATTCCTGGAATCTCGATTCCAGTCAAAGGGCGCGTTGGGAAACTTCCCGTCGGTTTTCAATTAATGGCGCCCCGGTGGCGCGAAGCCGACATTTTAGGAATTGGTATGTATTATGAACGAAATTAAAGAAGCCATAGACACTATTCTTCCCTATATCAAGATCATAAGTTTTCTTGCCTCCGTGGTTCTTGTGTGCGCGATCATCTCGCTTCGGAACAAAGTAAAGAAATTCGGCGAAAAGGTTGAAAAAACTATTGATGCGTGGGAAGAAGGAAAAGCCACAAAAGAACTCGCGATCGCGATGTGGGAACAAGTGCAAAAAAAGATAGAAAGTGGAAACGAAGCGGAATTAAAACTCGCCGTAATCGAAGCCGATAAAATCTTGGATGAGGTGTTAAAAGCAATGAAACTTGAAGGCGAAGGATTCGCCGAACGGCTTGAAAAGCTTTCTGTCAAAGAAATTCCCAATATCCAAGCACTCTGGGACGCGCATAAAATTCGAAACAGGGTAGTCCACGAAGCCGCGTATCATCTGCGGAGCGATGTCGCGGGTAGGTGTATTGAGACCTACGCACGAACACTCAAAAGTTTAAAAATCCTTGAATGAAAATATCCGTTTATACGGATATTTTTATCATCTGCGCAGCCGACCGGATTTGAACCGGCGATCTTCTCCGTGACAGGGAGACGTGTTAACCGGGCTACACTACGGCTGCATACTTAAATCAGCTGTCCCGACTTCCGAAAGAACGTCGGGGCTACGGCTACATTTTGGTTTCCAGCAAACATAGTCAGTATACCCAATTTTGTTATTTTGGCAACGAAATAAAAGTGTGGCTGGGGTGGGAGTCGAACCCACGACCCGACGCTTATGAAACGTCTGCTCTGCCGCTGAGCTACCCAGCCGTCATTCAAAAGATAACGAATACAGGACAAAAAATCCAATTTATATAGTGAAGGTTTTCCCTTCGAAAGAAGCTTTCGAATCAATTCTGGAGCGGAAGTTTTTTAAATAGTGAAGGTTTTTGTCTCGGGAGAAGCTTTCGGAAGCGTTGTCACTCTCGCTCAGCGAGAGTGACAACGCTGAGAAGCAGTCGCATTTTGTCGCAGGAACGAAATGACGACGATCCGCCCGAGGGAAAAACCGAAACATGTTGCGGGGGCGGGAATTGAACCCGCTCCTAAAGGTTATGAGCCTTTCGAGGTAACCGTTCCTCCACCCCGCGGTATAGCGACATAAACAATGCGTATAGTACGCTGTCGAACAAACTTAGTATAGGTGAAAAATGCTCAATTTGTCAAAATGTTTTGAGTATGCTTAGAATTAATGCGTAGAGAAAATCTAGAGAAATTATGAAAGAAATCGAAGCCGAAGCGCTTACTGAAATCACAAACGCGAAAGAGGAATTGGCGCTTGAAAAAATCCGCGTAAAATATCTTGGTAGAAAAGAAGGAATTGTAACCGAGGCTTTACGTAGCCTTAAAAATCTTTCGCTTGAAGAAAAGAAGAGACAAGGACCGCAAATAAATGCCTTAAAAGCCAAACTCGAAAAAACACTTGAAATAAAAAAACGAGATCTTGAAGAGGGAAAAAATAAAAAAACGCTCGATATCGATATTACGCGTCCGGGAGAAAAAATAATTAAAGAAAGAAAAATTACGACCGGCCATCTCCATCCCTTGACGGTTCTCGAGAACGAAATTAAAGACGTCTTTCGTTCCATGAACTTCTCGGTTCTCGAAGGGCCGGAAATTGAAAGTGAATTCTATAATTTTGACGCATTAAACGTCCCCCCAGATCATCCGGCTCGTGAAATGTGGGATACCTTCTGGATAAAATCAGAAAACGCGAAAACCTCAAAAGAGAAGCTTTTATTGCGCACCCATACCTCCCCGATGCAGATTCGATATATGGAATCACACGAGCCGCCCCTGCAAATTGTCGTTCCGGGCAGAGTTTTTCGCTTCGAGGCAACCGATCAAACGCACGAAGTAAATTTCTATCAATACGAAGGATTGATGGTTGGAAAAAACATCTCGCTTGCGAACTTCAAATACGTTATCGAAACATTCTTAAAGCGAATCTTCGGAAAAGACATCGAATTTAGATATCGTCCCAGTTACTTCCCGTTCGTCGAACCCGGTCTTGAGATTGCGATTAAATTCCGCGGCAAATGGCTCGAAATGATGGGTGCCGGAATGGTGCATCCGAACGTTTTCAAAGCGGTGCATTATAATCCTCGCGACTATCGTGGCTTCGCTTTCGGCGGTGGACTTGAACGTCTTGCAATGGTCAAATATAACATTCCTGATATCAGGCTTTTTTACTCGGGCGACACAAGATTTACGAATCAGTTTTAATTGCGATGAAATTTTCATACCAACTGCTCAAAAAAATAACACCGAAAACGCCTTCAAAAAAAGAATTGGAGGAAAAACTAAATACGTATCTTTTTGAGGTCGAAGAAGTAAATGGTGATACATTTGATATCGCGATTCCCGCGAATCGCTATTCCGATGCGGCATCCCACTGGGGAATCGCCAAAGAAATCGCGGCGATTGAAAATGCTAAGGCAAAAGACGTAAACGAAAAATCATCTACAATCCCACAAAATAAAGGAAAAGTATCGGTAGAAATCAAAGACCCGAGATTATGCAAGCGAATGGCCGCCCGGTATTTTGAAAACGTAAAAATCAGATCTTCACCGAAGTGGATGCAGGACGTTCTAAAGTCCTGTGATATGCGCCCGATCAATAATCTTGTCGATATTACAAATTACGTAATGCTCGAGATAGGACAGCCAACGCACGTCTTTGACTTCGATAAAATGGAAGGTGGAAAACTGATTGTTCGTAAAGCAAAAAAAGGAGAATCTGTGGTAACACTTGACGATAAAAAGGTAGCACTTGATATAAACGACGGCGTGCTTGCGGATGAAAAGGACGCTCTTGATATCGCGGGTATTAAAGGAGGAAAGAAGGCCGAAGTCACGAAAAAAACCAGAAACATTTTGCTCACTGCTGGAAATTTCGACGGCGCGAGCGTTTACAGGACTGCGAGAAAAACAGGGGTTGTAACAGACGCGTCAATACGGTTTTCGCATAACCTAAATTCGGAACTCGTAGGATTCGCGATAGAGCGGGCAACAACGCTGATACAAAATCTCTGCGGCGCGAAACTTGTTGATGTGAAAGATATATATCCTAAAAAGCCAACGAAAAAAATCATTGGATTCAACGTCAACGAATTCAACGCGTTTATTGGAATCAAACTTTCATTAAAAGACGCGACGGATTATCTAAAACGGTTAGGATATGAAATAAAAAAGGGAAAAACAAAAGATGATATTCTCGTTGAAGTCCCGCTCTTACGCGACGATGTAACACTTTTTGAAGATCTCGCGGAAGACATCGTGCGTCTCTATGGGTACAACAAGGTAAAACCTGCCCCGCCATTCGTGAACCTTATCCCTGCTGAATACGAAAACGAACTTCGGCTTCACGACAAAATACGAATGGTGCTTGTAGGCTTAGGATTTTCTGAAGTATACAATTCGTCATTCACCGGAAAAAAAGCACTAACAAGCCTCGAGATTGAAAATCCAATTGCTGAAGAAAAAAAATACTTACGGACAGAGCTCGAAGAAAGTTTAAGGACCAATGCTGGATATAATCTGAAGTTCGGTGATACAACAAAAGTTTTTGAAATCGGAAAAGTATTTTTTAAAAAAGGAAAAAAACACGAAGAAAAATGGCACCTCGGAATAGCGCTTGGCGTGAAAGAGAATGATCCGAAGTTACTTCTCGAACTTAAAGGCGCGCTCGAAGAACTTTTAAGAAAAATCGGTTTGACGGAAATTTTTATGGTCAAAGAGGGGAAGAAAGTAAGAATAGAGTCAGGAGAAGACAATCTTGGGTACGCAAGCGCTGAACCAATCGGTAAGAATGGATATGCGACTATAGCCGAGCTTGATCTCGAAAAAATCACAAAACTGATAACAGAAGAGAATGAATACAAACCGATTCCAAAATATCCCTCAAGTATGCGTGATATATCGTTACGTGATGCACGGAGCACGCAAGTAAACGAAGTGTTAAGCGTCATACAAGAAACAAGTCCTAAATATGTTGTTGATGTTGATTTGATTGATTACTACGAAGACGAGCGTCAAAACAAGAACGAAAAGAGCCTGACATTTCGAATTGTTTTCCGCGCCGACGACCGGACACTTGAATCAAAAGAAATTGATGGTGAAGTTGAAAAAATCTTAAAAGTCTTGAAAGGAAAACTAGGCCTCGAAGTACGGTAAGAAAAGCAGCTAAAAACCCCATAAATAGAGACTTTCTAGGGGACTTGCCCTGAGCGAGTAAAACGAGTCGAAAGGTTGTTTTTAGCCCCGTTTTCTGCTATCCTTAATGCATAAAGAAGGCAGCACCAAAATTAAGAAAAAGGTGTGCTTTTTTTCTTAGAATGGCAAAAAAACAAGAAGAGAAAAAAGAAGGAGGACCCTCGTATTCCGCGAAGGATATTTACGTTCTCGAAGGGCTTGAACCAGTAAGGAAGCGCCCGGGAATGTATATCGGTTCAACCGGCCCTGATGGGTTGCATCATCTTATTTGGGAAATCGTCGACAACTCAATCGACGAAGCAATGGCTGGTTTCGCGAAAAATGTCGAGATCCGGCTCTTGCCGGATAATACAGTAAGCGTAACCGACGATGGCCGCGGAATTCCGGTTGATATCCATCCGCAAATGAAAGTTTCAGCACTCGAAGTCGCGCTCACAAAACTCCACGCCGGAGGAAAATTCGGCGGTGAATCGTATAAAGTTTCAGGAGGATTGCACGGTGTCGGTGTCTCAGTCGTAAACGCGCTCTCCATACATTTGAAAGCAGAGGTAACAAGGGACGGTGGGATATATATACAAGAATATAAACGCGGCGTTCCGCAATACAAGGTAAAGAAAATAGGAAAATCAGAAAAACATGGTACGAAAGTTACCTTCACGCCCGATCTCGAAATCTTTAAAGAGATAAAATTTGATAGGAAAAAAATCGTAAGCCATCTGCGCCAACAAGCGTATCTTACAAAAGGCATCCGTATTGTTATTATCGATGAGTCGGAAAAACCGACTTTCTATCACGCGTTTTACTTTGAAGGCGGGCTGAAATCATTCGCGGAGTATTTAAGTGAAGATGGTGTGGAACGAATCCAGGAAGAAATCTTTTATGTCGACAAGGAGTCAGAAGGAATGCGTATCGAGGTTGCGGTAACCTACGGGAATGAAATCGAAACGCAGGAATTAAGTTTCGCGAATAATATTTATACGCCCGACGGCGGAATGCATCTTACGGGATTCCGTTCAGCGCTCACGCGTTCATTAAACGATTATGCGAAAGAAAGCGGCTACATCAAAACAACTGAAGAAAACCTAACCGGTGAAGATGTCCGCGAAGGGCTTGTTGCTGTTGTTTCAATTAAAATCCGCGAGCCCCAGTTCGAAGGGCAAACAAAAGCGCGGCTCGGAAACCCCGAAGCGCGCACGGCAGTCGAATCCGTCGTGAATGAATCCCTAAAAGATTTCTTAGCGCGCCACCCCAACGATGGCCGCCGTATCGTTGAAAAATGTTTATTGTCCGCAAAGGCGCGTAAAGCCGCGAAAGCCGCGAAAGATACGATTCTAAGAAAAGGCGCGTTTGAAGGGCTTATGCTTCCGGGAAAGCTTGCCGATTGTCAGTCACGAAAAGCCGAGGAGTCAGAACTTTTCCTTGTCGAGGGTGACAGCGCCGGCGGGTCAGCAAAACAAGGGCGGGATCGCCGCTTTCAGGCAATTCTCCCGCTCCGAGGGAAAATTTTAAACGTTGAAAAATCGCGCGTTGATAAAATGCTCGACTCGAAAGAGATCAAATCTCTCGTCATCGCGCTTGGTACGGCGATCGCTGATGAATTCGATCTCTCAAAACTTCGATACCACAAGATCGTTATTATGACTGATGCTGATGTTGACGGCGCGCATATCAGAACGCTTCTCTTAACGCTATTTTATCGTTACTTCCCGGCAATCATCGAGGCGGAACATCTCTATATCGCCCAACCGCCGCTATACCGCTTGCAAAGCGGAAAAACAGTTCGGTACGCGTATAATGATCCCGAAAAAGAAAAGGTACTCAAAGAAATCGGCAAGGAAAACATAAATATTCAGCGCTATAAAGGCTTGGGAGAAATGAACCCGGATCAACTTTGGGAAACCACAATGAATCCCGAAAACCGAATGTTGAAGGTAGTAAATGTCGAAGACGCGAAAGAAGCTGATCGGCTTTTCGATATCTTGATGGGAAGCCAGGTTGAGCCGCGCAAACACTTCATTCAGGTTCACGCGGTTTCAGTCAAAAATCTCGATATCTAGGTTCCTTAATTGGAACTTAGTAATTGGAAATTGAAAATCTTTCACAAGAGCTTTGGCTCTTGTGAAATACGAGGAAACCCTGTAGGATAGGGAAAGTCAAAAACCAATGTGGCACAGATTTAAGACGTTCCTCGACGAGTCACGTCAGGAATTCAAAAGAGTGAATTGGCCAACGCGTAAAGAGACCACCCGAATGGTCGGCATTGTTATTGGACTCTCGCTTGGTGTCGCTGTCGTGCTCGGCGGAGCGGATCTACTCTTCGGCTATGGTTTGGAAAAACTTATCGGTTTATAAATGACGGGAAAATTAAGTGAAACAAAACAAGGAATCCGACGCTGGTACGCGGTGCATACGTACTCCGGTTACGAAGACGCTGTGGCGCGTTATTTAAAGCAACGTGTTGATTCTTTGTCTATGAATGACAAGATTTTTAATATCATCGTTCCAAAGGAGAAAAAGATTAAAATCAAAGACGGCAAGCGAATCACGATTGAAGAAAAGATCTACCCCGGCTACGTATTGGTTGAAATGCTAATGGGTCCCGACTCCTGGTATGCGGTACGGAATACTCCGCGCGTAACCGGATTCGTAGGATCTGATACAACTGATCCAACGCCGCTTTCAAAAGAAGAAGTCGATGGATTGATGGAGCGAATGACAAAAGAAGAACCAAAATATAACATTGTCGTCAAAATCGGCGAAGGAGTACGCATCATCGATGGGCCTTTCAAGGACTATGACGGCAAGGTAGCTGAAATTGACGAAGCAAAAGGCAGGGTAAAAGTATTAGTGCCGATTTTCGGTCGCGACACAGCCGTCGAACTTGACTCGCTCCAGATAACTAAGATTTAATACGACAAATGGCAAAACCAATCAAGACAACTTTAAAGTTGCAAATTGAAGCCGCGAAAGCGAATCCTGCGCCTCCGATCGGTACATCCCTCGGTCCCCATGGCGTAAACATTCAGGAATTCTGCAAACAATTCAACGAAGTGACAAAAGACAGGGGCGGCGACATTGTGCCCGTCGTCTTAACGATCTACGAAGACAGGAGTTTTACGTTTATCCTAAAAACTCCCCCAGCATCAGACCTCTTAAGAAAAGCCGCTGGTGTTGAGAAAGGCGCCGCCAACCCTTTAACAGGAAAAGTAGGAAAGATAACAAAAGCAGATTTGCGAAAAATCGCCGAGCGGAAAATGGTTGACCTGAACGCGAACGATATTGAAGCCGCTGAAAAGATTATCGCCGGAACTGCCCGCTCGATGGGCATTGAGATCGTTTAAGGAACAATGGGGAAGCTCGTTGTCTTCGAAGGTGTTGATGGGAGCGGCAAAAACACACAGCTCGAACTTCTAACTCGTCGTCTTGAAGAGAAGGGTATAAAATTTAAAACAATCGCGTTTCCACGCCACGGCAATCCCGCGGCGTGTTTTATTGATAAATACCTCCAACCGAGTCATCCCTATGGCGAACCGAAAACAATCCCTGCCGAAGTGGCTTCGATGTTCTACGCGCTTGATCGGTATGACGCGAGTTTCGAGATGAAAAAATGGCTTGAAGAATCCGACTTTGTCATTGCCGATCGTTATCTCGGATCAAACATCGGGCATCAGGGAGGAAAAATTAAAGATGAGACTAAACGCAAAAAATACGTCGATTGGCTCTACACGCTCGAATTTAATACATTAAAAATCCCAAAGCCTGATCTCACGATTGTTTTTTACCTTCCGGCCGAGATCGCGATTAAAAGAATAGAGAAAAAACAAAATCGGAATTACATTCAAGACGGAAGCAATAAGGACGCTCACGAG
>Ga0209343_10001399_pt1 | contig 32470 bp, 29 predicted proteins | sample RifCSPlowO2_02_FD_184026 | JGI IMG/M metagenome (GOLD analysis project Ga0209343, IMG submission 184026) | Groundwater microbial communities from Rifle, Colorado - Rifle CSP2_plank lowO2_0.2 (SPAdes) (version 2) | ecosystem: Environmental > Aquatic > Deep subsurface > Groundwater | place... | reverse complement strand
CTCGTCGAAGTCCAGACGGCTGGACATCGATTCGACCTGCATTCTGAGGTTTTTGACCTCGATGCCGACCCGCGTCAGCTCGAGCACGAGGTTGTGCATCACCTCGTAGCGCAGCGTGTCCAGCCCTTCCCGTTCCGCATTGCGCGTGTTCAGCGCGGACTGGATGTGGAGGGCCTCGATCAGCGGGCCCGGGTTGAAGAACAGCTTCAGAATGGGCCGCAGCAGCCGGCGGATGAACCGCAGGATCGCGCGGTGCGACTCGAAGATCGTCGTGTCCTCGAACGCATAATTGGGCGGCGGCGGCATCGCCGCGCGGCTGCGGCGGAACTCGTCGAGCAGGTCCGACCGCACGCCGTGGGGATCGAGGAACTTCTCGAGCTTCACGCTCGCGAGCTCGCGGATCTCCTCCTCCGTGTAATCGACCCCGCGCTTCTCGCGGATCCGCGCGCGGATCTGCTTCATGATCTGCTCGACGTCCACGCTGTCGGAACGGACGGAAAAATCTGCCATAAGCTAGCTTCTCTTCCAAGGCCGGGGGGCTTCGCCCCGCCGGACCCCCCTACTCACTCGCTCGCGGGGACCCCTGCGCCCCGCTCCGCTCGTGAGGCTCACTTCGCTGCGCTCGTTCGCGTTCTTCTAGTGAAAACCGCCGGGGGGCTTCGCCCCGCCGGACCCCCTATCGCGGTCGCTCGCGGGGCCCCGACGCCCCGCTCCGCTCCGGCGGGCGCGCCTGGGCGCGCCTAACCTTTCTTGTGCGCCGCGCGACGGCGGCGGCTCACGAACTCCGGCGCCTCCCTGATGCACGTGCCGAGGATGCCAATCGACTCGACGAGCGCGCGTCCGCCGGTCTTGTGAATCTGTGCCACGTCGCTGCCGACGTCCGGATACCCGTCCGCGTCGGCCTCGAGCGTCTCCCAATTGCGGAACAGCCGTCCCCAGGGACTGGCCAGCGCCTCCCGCATCATCCGCTTCGCGTTCACCGGGTACCAGAAGCTGTCGTGATAGATGACGCTCGCGACGTAGGCCCACGGGGCGAGCACGGTCTTCAGCGACCATTCGATCGGCTTCTTCATCGGGCCCCAGTAGATCTGGTGCTGCATGCGCGAGGCGAACGTCATCTTCGTGAACGGCCCTACGAAATGCCAGTTCTCCGCCGCCGCCTCCTCGTCGCCGACGATCTCGATGTCGCGCGGATCGCCGCACCCGAGTCCGAGGTCGTGCGCCATCCGGATGAACTTGATCGACATCGGATCGAAGCCCATCAGCTTCGCCGCCACGGCGTCGATCGCGACCTGGTCGGCGCTCGCCAGGATCACGTTCTTCGCATACGGCATCATGCAGCGCGGGCCCGGCCCGTCGCCCGCGAACGTTCCGTCCATCACCGCGAACACGCCGCGGTGAATCTTCTTCTGAATCATCAGCAGGTCGACCAGCGTCTCGCTGATCACCGGGTGGGTCCAGTGCCGCCGCTCGTTCAGCAGCCCGCCGAACGCGTTCTTCATCGCGCCGGTCGTCGTCGTGAACACGTGCGTCTTCACCGTCGGCAGGTGGATGATGTTCTCCCCGATGAAGCGCCTCGGGATCATGAAGCCCTTCGGGTACACGTCGTTCAGCACCGTGAACTTCTTCGCCAGGTCGCCGACCGCGTCGCGGATGTTGATCCACTCCTCGGTCTCGTAGATGTGGATGTTCCGCAGCCCGTGGGCCTCGACGACGTTCACCTGCTTGTTCTCGCGCTCGCCGAGGTGCGCGTCGATGACGACGGTGCGGTTGTGGCAGGCGTGGATCAGCGACGGGTCGTAACCGTCCCGCTTCATCGCGCGGATCACGCCATCGAGCTGCCACGGCGTCGTGGAGCTGCCGGGAAAGAAGAAGTGCCACGAGATGTTCACCTTCAGCGCGGTGTCGGCCTCTCTGGCCACGACCGACTGGTAGCCGACCAGGTTCATCAGCTCGTGGTAGTCCCGTAACACCGTCGCGGGCGAGGTCCGGAGAATCGCGACTTTCGATTTGGTCATTACTGTCCGAAAAGCCCGTGGAGGGTCAGCAACCGGGGCGCGTAGATGATCACCGCCATGAAAATCGCCCATACGGCAACGCAGATGAGCAGCGGGCGATCGGTCAGGAGCATCTCGGCCGGGCTCCCCCCGCCAGACTTCTGATGCACCAGATAAAGGTATCGGAATATCCCGTACAACGGGAAGGGCAGCGTCAGAGCCAGCCGGTCCGTATGCAGCTTGTCGATCGTCTCGGGGCTGACCGTGTAGAAGGCGTACGCCAGGATCGTCGACGCCGTGACCACCGAGATCATCTGATCGAGCAGATACGGGCTGTACTCCTGGAGTATCGGCCGGTGGCTCATCGCGCCGTCCGCGAGCAGCACCAGTTCGTGCCGCCGTTTGCTCAAGGCCAGGAAGAGGGCCAGCAGAATCGTCAGGATGAGCAGCCACTGGCTGATCTCGACGTTGATGGCGACGGCGCCGGCGGCCGCGCGCAGCACGAACCCGATCGCAATCGTCAGGACGTCGATGATGACAATGTGCTTGAGCGGCCCCGAATAGAGCACGAGGAGCGCGAGGTAGGCGGCGCCGAATCCGGCGAACAGCGGCCGCAGCCAGAAGCCCGCGGCCAGGGCGGCGATGCCAAGGACAATCGCCGTCGTGAGGGCGGCGCGCACCGGCACCGCGCCGGACGCGATCGGACGGGTCCGTTTGAGGGGATGATTCCTGTCCGCCTCGCGGTCGACGATGTCGTTGAGCAGATAGACGGCGCCCGAGAGCGCGCAGAAGATCGCAAAGGCGGCGAGCGCGCGCGCCACGGAGTGCGGGTCCGTCAGCCGCAGGGCCAGCATCAGCGGGAGGAAGATGATGAGATTCTTCGTCCACTGCGACGGCCTGAGCGACAGGACAAGGCTCAGGGCCAGCGGCCTGGCCGGAACGGTCGTCGGTTCCGGCCGCGGCGCGGCCCTCTCGATGGTGTCTCGAATTGTGTGTCGCGCCATCCTGAGCGCGGCGGGTGCGATCGCGGCCAGACTAGCTGCTGAAACTCTTCAGCGCATCCGGCTCGGACTCGTAGGTCTCGAATACCGTCAGCAGCTTCGTGATTGCGAGAAGATCCGTGATGCGCTTGGTCAGGTGGAGGAGCTTCAGCTTCCCCCCCTGGCGGCTCACGGTCGTATACGTACGGACGATCTCTCCCAGGCCCGCGCTGTCGATGTAGGGGACGGCTGCGAGGTTCAGCACCAGCTGCTTGCGGCCCTGCTGGATGAGCGAATTGATCTTGTCCTTCAGGAGCTCGTCGCCTTCGCCGAGCGTCATTTTGCCCTTGAGGTCCAGGATCGTCACATCGTTGACGATCCGTTCGTCGATCTGCATCGCCGCTCTCCTCCGTAGGCCGGCCGCGCCGGCGGGACGCCGGCCCCCGCCGTGGCCAGCAGTTCAACCGCCCGAAGCGCCTCCTTCAGGCCCTACAGTTTCAAAGAAAATAGACCGGGCAGAGTACTACGTAAGTTTCAGTACTGTCAAGAATTGCGGCGATTTACCGCACCTGGTTACGCGACGCGGCGCCCCTGCCGGCCGCCTCCCCTGAGCGTCTGAACCACCACGTAGAGCACTGGAATGAACACCACGTTGAGCACCGTGGAGACCAGCATGCCTCCCGCCACCGCGGTGCCCACGGAATGCCGCGCCTCCTGGCCGGCTCCCGTGGCGAACACCAGCGGCAGCACGCCCAGGATGAATGCCAGGGAGGTCATCAGGATCGGCCGGAGCCGTATCCGCGCCGCCTCTACCGCGGCATCGACGATCGAGAGCCCCTTCTCGCGAAGCTGTTCCGCGAACTCGACAATAAGGATGGCATTCTTGGCAGCCAGCCCGATCAGCATGACCAGCCCGACCTGGCAGTAGACGTCGTTGGCCAGCCCGCGGGCCCATTGAGCCGACAACGCCCCGAGGACGGCGAGCGGGACCCCCAGCAGGATGATGAACGGCAGCACGAGGCTCTCGTACTGTGCGGCGAGCGTCAGGTACACCAGCAGCAGCGCCAGGCCGAAGATGTAGAAGGACTGCCTGCCGGCCTTCGTCTCCTCGAGCGAGATGCCCGACCACGCATAGCCCATTCCCTGGGGCAGCGACTCGTGCGCGATCCGCTCCATCTCCTCGAGCGCTTCTCCGGAGCTGACGCCGGGGGCGGCCGCCCCGTTGATCGTCGCCGATCGGAACAGGTTGAAGTGGCTGATCACCTGCGGCGCGGTGACCTCCTCCATGCGCACCACCTGCTCCAGGGGGATCATCGCGCCCGAGCGCGATCGGCCATACAGCTGCCGGAGCGCCTGCGGCGACATGCGAAACCGCTGATCGGCCTGGACGTACACCCGGTAGGCGCGGTTGTTGAGCTCGAAGTCGTTCACGTACTGCGACCCGAGGAACACCTGCAGCGCGTTGGTCACTTCGCTGAGCGGCAGTCCGAGCGCCAGCGCCCGCTGCCGATCGATCGTCACCTGGAGCTGCGGATCGTTCACCGTGAACGGGCTGAACAACCCGCGCAGCTTGGGCGACCGGTTGCCGGCCGCGGCGATGGCCTGGCTGCCTTGCGCGAGCTCGGCGATGTTCGTGCCGGTCTCGTCGAGCACCTGGAACTCGAACCCGCCGAAGCGGCTCAGCCCCGGGATCGAGGGAGGCGTGAACGCCACCACGATGGCCCCAGGGATGCCGAAGAGCGGCCCCGACACCCGGCGCAGCACCGCCTGAAGCGCGTGCGCGTCGCCGGGGCGATCCTTGAATTCCTTCAGGCGCACGAACATGATGCCCTGGTTGGGCGCGGCGCCGCTGAAGCTGAACCCCATCACGGAAAACAGCGCCAGCACGTCCGGATCCTTCATCAGAATCTGCTCGGCCTGCTCCGCCGCCGCACTCGTGTACGCCAGCGACGCCCCGGCAGGCGCCTGCACCTGGACGATGAAGTACCCCTGATCCTCCTCGGGCACGAACGCCTGCGGCACGCTGCGGTACACCCACCACGTCGCGCCGAGGATCACGAAGAACAGCCCGACCAGGACCCAGCGCATCCTCAGGCCGCGCCGCAGCGCGCGGACGTAGGTCCGGGTGCCACCGGAAATCACCCGCTCGAAGAACGAGAAGAACCGCCCCTTTTCGTGGCTCTCGCGGTCGAGCAGCAGCGCCGACAGCGCCGGCGTCAGCGTCACGGCGTTGAACACCGACAGCGCCACGGCGAACGCGATCGTCATCGAGAACTGCGCGTAGAGCCGCCCGGTCGTTCCCGGGAAGAACGCGACCGGGACGAATACCGCAACCAGGACGAGGCCCGTCGCGATGACGGCGCCGAGCACCTCACGCATCGCGTCGGACGCCGCCTGGCGCGCCTTCTTCTTCGATTCCTGGATGTGCCGCTCGATGTTCTCGATCACCACGATCGCGTCGTCCACCACGATGCCGGTGGCGAGGATGATGGCGAACAGCGTCAGCGTGTTGATCGAGAATCCCATCAGCTTGACGAACGCGAACGCGCCGACGAGCGAGACGGGAATCGTCACCGCGGGAATGATCGTGCTGCGCCAGGTCTGCAGGAAGACGAAGATGACGAGGACGACGAGCGCGATGGCCGCGGCCAGCGTCTTGAGGACCTCGGAAATCGACTCGCGCACGACGTCAGTCGCGTTGAACGCGACCTGGTACCGCATGCCCGGCGGGAACTGCGCCGAAAGGCGGTGCATTTCCGACTCGACCGCGTCGCTGACATCGAGGGCGTTGGCGGTGGACAGCTGGATCACGCCGAAGCCGACCGCCTCGACGCCCTGGAAGCGGAGGCGCGAACCGTAGGTCTCGGCCCCGAGCTCCGCGCGCCCGACGTCCTTCAGCCGGACGAGCGATCCGCCGGCTCCCCCCTTCAGGATGATGTTGTCGAAGTCCGCCGGCTCGCGCAGCCGTCCGACGGCGCGGACGCTGAGCTGGTACATCTGCGTCGAGGGCGCGGGGGACTGGCCGAGGCTGCCGGCGGCCACCTGCACGTTCTGCTCGCGGAGCGCGCCGACCACGTCCCCGGCCGTGAGCTGGCGCGCCGCGAGGCGATCGGGATCGATCCACAGGCGCATCGAGTACTTGCGCTCGCCGAAGATGAGCACGTCGCCCACGCCGGGCACGCGCTTGAGCGCGTCCTTGACGTAGACGTCGAGGTAGTTGCTCAGGAACAGCGAGTCGTAGGCGTTGTTCTCGCCGTAGACGCCGACGGCCATCACGAAACCGGTCGACTGTTTCTGGACGGTGATGCCGGTCGTGCGCACCTCGGTCGGCATGCGGCCGAGCGCCTGGTTCACCCGGTTCTGCACGTCGACCGCGGCGAGATCCTGATCCCGCGTGATGTCGAAGGTCACCGTGATCGAGGCCCCGCCGCTGTTGGTGCTCGACGAGGTCATGTAGAGCATGCCCTCGACGCCGTTGATGGCCTGCTCGAGCGGCGTGGTGACGGCCGTCTCCACCTCCTGCGCGTTCGCGCCGGTGTAGAACGCGGACACGGTCACCTGCGGCGGCGCCAGCGCCGGGTACTGCGCCACGGGCATCGTCGGAATCGCCAGGGCGCCGGCGAGGATCAGGACGAGCGAGCAGACCGACGCGAGGATCGGCCTGCGGATGAAGGTGTCTGCGAACATAACGTGATACTTGAAATTGCGAGTTGCGAGTTATTGAATTGTCAGCCTTGTGCCCAAGCCGTCCGTACGGACGACTTCTGCAAGTTGCACTCAACTCACAAGTCAGAATTCACAATTATTCGGGCCGTACAGGTGCCCCGTCGCCGATCTTCTGGATGCCCGAGACGATCAGGCGATCGCCGGGCTTCAGGCCGCCGCGCACGATGTACTCGCCGCCGACCAGGTCGCCCAGCTCGAGCGGACGTTGCCGCGCGACCGTGCCCGTGCCGCCCTGCTCGACCACGAAGCAGAAGAACTTGCCGCTGACCCGCGTGACGGCGGTCACCGGAACCGTGATGCCCGACGCGCGCTGCCACACGATGCGCGCGCGCACGAACTGCTGGACGCGCATGCTCGGCGGAGCGTTGCGGAGCAGGCTCTTCACGAGCACGGTCTGCGTCCGTTCGTCGACGCGCGGCGCGACGAACGTGATCGGATTGGTGACGATGATCTGGCCATCCGCGTCGAGGATCTGCACCGGCAGCCCCGGTCGAAGGTCGGGCGAGCGGTCGAGCGGCACCTCGATGTCGACCTCGAGTCCCTCGTTCGAGTCGATGGTCGTGATGACGGTGGAGCGCGTCACCCGGTCGCCGGCGCGGAGCGTGATGTCGCCGACCATGCCGGCCTGCGGCGCGACGACCCGGTAATATCGCAGCTCCACCTCCTGCTCGCGGACCTGGGCCTCGAGCGCCCCCAGCTTGGCCTCGGCCGCCTTCAACGAGTTCTGCGCCTGCTCGAACTCCTGCCGGCTGATCGCGCCGGCGTCGACGAGCGACTGAAGCCGCTTGACCTGCTGGCGCCAGTAGACGACGTCGGCCGCCGTCCCCGCGCGGCTGGCCTCGGCGCTGGTGACGGCGGCGCGCTGCTTGTCCGGATTGATCTGGACGAGCGGCGTGCCCTGCCGCACGCGGTCGCCGGCCTTGACGAAGATGCGCGCGAGCGTGCCCTCGACTTCCGGCTGCACGGTCGTCGACCGCAGCGACTGGATGGTCGCGATGAATTCGGAGGTCTGCTCGATGGGGTGCGTCTCGAGCGTGACCGTCTTGACTCCCGCGGCGGGCGGGCCCGCAGGGCCGCCGCCGCCGGCCGGCGCGGGCGCGGCGCCCTTGCAGGCAAGCGCGGCGAGGAGCAGCAGAACGATGCACGGCAGGGCGGCTGGTTTCAATGGCGCGACAGGCATATGGATCCGAAGGCGTAGGCCCGACCTTGAAGCCGGGCGATCAGATGCTCAGACGTCGTTCGAACGGATTGCGGTTCCGGAGATTGTCAACAAAAAAGGCCACGCCGAGGTGTGGCCTTTCCTGTCGCCTGGATGAGGCAGCTACGGATCAGACGCCGCCGGCTCCAGCGAACTTGCGTGACTGGAAGCACTCGCGGCAGAACACCGGGCGCCCCTGCGTCGGACGGAAGGGTACGGTGGTTTCCTTGCCGCACGCCGAACAATTGGTCGTCGTCTCGACGCGTTCCCTGGCGACCCCGCCACCTGACGCGGGACGGGACGCACGCTTTGCCTTGCACGCCTTGCACCGCTTGGGTTCGTTCTTGAAGTTCTTGTCGGCGAAGAACAGCTGCTCGCCCGCCGTCCAGATGAACTCCGCGCCGCAGTCCACGCAATTGAGCGTCTTGTCCTGGAACTCCATCTTCCTACCTCTCCCGACTCGTTCGTACCCGCCGCTCGCGGGCAGGGAAACCGCCCGGCCACGAGGATGGCCGGACGGTTCTTACCACACGCCGTTACTCGACTTCGCGGCGCTGCTTCTTGCGCGTGCGTTTGCGAGCCAGCGCCTGCTTTGCGCGCCGGCGGTCGCCGGGCTTCAAATAGAAGGAGTGCTTCTTGATATCCTTGATGATATCTTCCTGCTGCACCTTGCGCTTGAAGCGGCGAAGCGCGCTCTCGATCGATTCGCCTTCCTGTACTCTGACTTCAGCCAAGCTTGAAAACACCCCCCTTACGCCCGCCTCTGCAAGCGCCGGCATCCGGCTCGCGCGGAAACGGACCCGTACGTGCGCCCTCTCGAGGCCCTTGGAGTCCGACGGAATATGCTAGGCTATCACAGGTAGCCGCGGATTCTGGCGGAAAGGCCCATCCGCCGTCAACGAAACTCCTGCATCCCAGGGCTGTTGAGAGGCCCTCGCCAAGTTCCTGACACTGTTGAATTTATCAGCAGCCCGATGAACATCCTCGTGGTCGGCGGCGGCGGGCGGGAGCACGCTCTGGCCTGGAAGCTGGCGGGCGAGGCCGGCGGCTCACGCGTGCTGTGCGCGCCGGGCAACGCCGGCATCGCGACCGTCGCGCGGCTGGCCGAGGTCGGCGCCGCCGATCCGGAGGCGCTCGCGTCGCTCGCCGAACGGGAGCACATCGACCTGACCGTTGTGGGTCCGGAGATTCCGCTGGACCGTGGCATCGCCGACCTGTTCTTTTCCCGCGGCCTCCGGATTTTCGGCCCGTCGCGCGCCGCCGCTCAGCTCGAGTGCAGCAAGGTGTTCGCGAAAGCCTTCATGGCGCGCCACGGCATTCCCACCGCGCGATATCGCGTGTGCGACCGCGCGGACGAGGCGCGCGATGTGATCCGATCCGGCGAGCTCGGGCTTCCGATCGTGATCAAGGCCGATGGCCTGGCTGCGGGCAAGGGGGTCGTCGTGGCGCCGACGCGCGACCAGGCCAACGCGGCGGTGAGCGCGGCGATGGAGCAGCGGCAATTCGGCGAGGCCGGCGCGCGCGTGGTGCTCGAAGAATGTCTCGCTGGCCCCGAAGTCTCGTTCTTCGCCCTGTGCGACGGGACGCGCGCGACGCCGCTCATGACGGCGCAGGATCACAAGCGCGTCTTCGACAACGACGAAGGGCCGAACACCGGGGGCATGGGCGCGTTCGCGCCGAGCCCCCTGGCGGATGCCGCCCTGGAGGCGCGGGTCATGCGGGAGATCGTGGATCCCGTCGTCGCGGGCCTGCACGAGGAAGGGCACGAGTATCGCGGGTTTCTCTACGCCGGGCTGATGCTGACGTGCGATGGACCGAAGGTGATTGAGTTCAACGTGCGGTTCGGCGATCCGGAGGCGCAGGTGGTCATTCCCATGGTGGCCGATCCGCTCGCGCCATGGCTCGTCGCCGCGGCCGAAGGGTCGCTGCCGCCGGGCCGGCCGGCGTTCACGCCCGAACGGCACGTCGGCGTCGTGCTCGCCTCGCGCGGCTATCCGGGCAGCGGGCCGACGGGGCTGCCGATCTCCGGTCTCGACGAGGCGGCGCGGCTCGACGACGTGCTGGTGTTTCATGCCGGCACCGCGCGCCGCGATGGCGAGATCGTGACGGCGGGCGGCCGCGTGCTCACGGTGGTGGGGCGTGGCGCCAGCTACGAACAGGCGATCGCGCGCGCGTACGACGGCGTCTCGAGGATCCATTTCGAGGGCATGCACTTCCGCCGCGACATCGGACTCAAGGCGCTCCACGCGCAACTCCCAACTCCCAACGCCCAACTCCCAATTCACTAATTCACTAATTCACCAAATCACCAAATGCCAGACGTACTCATCCTGCTGGGCTCCGACTCCGATGCGCCGATCATGCAGGGCGCGGTGGACATCCTGCGGGAGCTGCAGGCGTCCTGCGAGATGACCGTCGCCTCGGCGCATCGATCTCCCGAGCGCGTGATGCGGCTCGTCTCCGAGGCGCCGGGCCGCGGCGTGAAGGTCTTCATCGTCGGCGCCGGCGCGGCGGCGCACCTCGCGGGCGTGGTCGCGGCATACACGACGCGGCCCGTCATCGGCGTGCCGATTGACTCGTCGGCGCTCAAGGGACTCGACGCGCTGCTTTCGACCGTCCAGATGCCGCCGGGCGTCCCGGTCGCGACGGTGTCGATCGGCAGCCCCGGCGCGACCAACGCCGGCGTCCTCGCGGCGCAGATCCTCGCGCTCGCCGACACGGCGCTGGCGGCGCGGCTCGTTCAATACAAGAAGAAACTCGCCGAAAAGGTCGAAGCCGCAGCTGCGCGGCTCAATCAACCATCGTAAATCGCGAGCCACGAGCCACGAGCCACGAGCCACGAGCCACGAGCCACGAGCCACGAGCCACGAGCCACGAGCCACGAGCCATGAGCCACGAGCCACGAGCCACGAGCCACGAGCCACGAGCCACGAGCCACGACAGTGAAGTACTCGATCGTCACGTTCGGCTGTCGCGTGAACCAGGCCGACTCCCTGTGCCTGGAGGAGCAACTGCGCGCGCGCGGCGGCGTTGACGCGCCCTCGTCGGAGGCCGACCTCGTCATCGTCAACACCTGCTCGGTGACGGCGACGGCGGATCAGGGTGCACGCCAGACCATCCGGCGTATCGCGCGCGAGAATCCCACGGCGCGCATCGTCGCCACCGGCTGCTACGCCACGCGGCGGCCGGACGAAGTCGGCGATTTGCCGGGTGTTCTCCGCGTCGTGCGCAACGACGACAAGCGATCGGCGATCCGGATCCTCGAGGCGGCGGGGGAACTGACGACGGCCGCGCGGTTCGGCGACGGGGACGGCGCGTGCGGCGCGCCGATTGAGCCGGGTGTCGCGGGACGGACCGCGTTCACCCTGCGCGTGCAGACTGGCTGCGAGGAGCGCTGCGCCTATTGCATCATCCCATCCACGCGTGGCGCCGGCCGCAGCCTGCCGCTTGCGGAGGTCGTCGCGGAAGTCGAGCGGATCGGGGCGGCGGGGTTCAAGGAAATCGCGCTCACGGGCGTGCACCTGGGATCCTACGGCCGCGACCTCGAGCCTCGCGTCTCGCTGATCGACCTGCTGCGCGCGATCGACGGCTGCGGCGCCGACGTGATCTTCCGCATCAGCTCGCTCGAGCCGATGGACTGCACGGGCGACGTCGTCGATCTCGTCGCCTCGAGCGGCGGGCGGTTCGCGCCGCATTTTCATCTGCCGCTTCAGCACGCCAGCGACCGCATGCTCGCGCTGATGCGGCGACCTTACACGCTGGACTACTATCGCCGGCTGCTTGACCGAATCATCGAACGCCTGCCGCACGCCTCGACCGGCAGCGACATGATTGTCGGGTTCCCCGGAGAGACCGGCGAGGACTTCGAGGCAAACCTCGCGTACCTGCCGTCGTCGCCGCTGACCCACCTGCACGTGTTTCCCTACTCAGATCGTCCCGGCACCGCCGCGACGGCGATGAAGGACAAGGTGGACGGTGTCGTTGTTCGCGAGCGCAGCGCGCGGCTGCGCGCGATTGGGGCCGCGTTGACGCAACGCTTCCGCGAGTCGCAGGTCGGCACCCAGCGGCCGGGCCTGACGTTGGAAGACGGGACACTCGTCGTGACGGACAACTATCTGAAGGTCAGAATCCCGAGGGGACACAGACGAAACGAGTCGGTCCACGTCCGCATCGCTCGCGACGGCGACGGGCTCGCCGGGGAGGTAGTGGCAGCCCCCGGGTTGCCAGCCGGTTCCGTGGTGGCGGGGATGGGCACGCAATCCTCCGAGCCTCTGTCATGCCCTCACACGGCGCCCGAGCCGAACGCATAACCGACCGTGCGGGGAACGGTCTGACGCACTGCGTCCGCTGAAGATCATCGATCTCGCCTCTTGGGACGCGTCGTAGGTATAACCAAGCCCGGACGGAAGGCGCGAAACGATCGAAGAAGGATACGGCAGCTTGCTCGTCGCCGGACGCGCATCTACCGACCACCGTCACGTCGTCGGAATAGAACGCCCCATCCTCACCGGTCATTTGCTGTCCGCGCTAGCCGGCGCGGACCCCACGGTTCTCAGGGTACGTGCCTAAGAGGCAAAACCCGAGCCAATTTTCCAGGGCCGCGGAGTGAGGACCAAACCTGGACGCGATGTAGTTCTGAACCCGGGCGCAAAGGGCCGCTGATTGGCCCGGTCGTGAACGACGTAAACCTGGAGGCAAACCAAGAGGAGGCGTACAATGTCTATCCGCGCGATTCGAAACTTGGCGTTTCTCTGGCTCGTCGTGGCGGTGATTGTAGTCGGTCGTTCGGCGACAGTCGAGGCAGTGAGTTGTGGCTGGACGCCCGGGTGCCATGTCATTGCTTGCGAGAGCGACGAGATGGGAGGGCTGGGTTGCGCCGGTACTTGCTCTGGCTCCCCAGGCTGTGACGATGCGTGGCTGTTCTGCAACGGCGCATGCGGACTCGGGGCCGAGTTCTTCTCGTGCAACGAGTGCTGTCGCGTCGGACAGGCTGTGGCTGCAATCGGTCTACGAAGAAGCGCGCACGTACCTGGAGTTCCTCAAGGTCATGGCTGAGAACACCGGCGGACGAGCGGTTCTCAACACGAACGAGTTCACCACCGGCCTCGATCAGATCTTCTCGGAGACAGCTCACTACTACTTGGTCGGCTACCAGCCCGCCAAGCCGGCCGCCGATGGACGGTTTCGCCGGCTCGAGGTCCGGGTGACGCGCCCGGACATCACTGTCGTTGCCACGAAAGGCTACTACGCCGTGCCGGCTTCGCCTCGACCCGACCCGGCGACAGCTGCGTCACCACTCGACCTGGCTGTGGCCCGCACCTTGCCGCGGTCCGACATTCCAATGGCCCTGACTGCAGTTCCGTTTCCCCTGGCGGGCGCCCGGATGAGCCGTGTCGCGCTCGCCCTGAACGTGGAGTTTTCCCGCACGGGCCACACGGCTGGATCCATCAGAGATGACAAGGTGGTAGTGCAAACACGGGCATTCACCGTCGAGGGGCATCCAAAGGTCGTTAAGCAGTACACGGGCACGCTTCCGCCGCGCTCACGCAGCGACAGTCCAGCACGGTACGAGTTCCTTTCGAGCCTGGATCTGCCGCCCGGCCGCTACGAACTGCGTGTGTCGGCGCAGCGGGAGTCGACCAAGGAGCTTGGCAGCGTCTACGCCACGATCGACATTCCGGACTTCGTGCGCCGTCCGGTGTCGCTTTCGGGCCTCGTCTTCTCATCAACGGCCGGCGAGGCACCCGCCGTGCCGGATGATCTGGTCGGCATCGTTCCGGTGCTGCCCACGGCGCGGCGCGAATTTGTGGCTGGGGACGCCGCCACCGTCTTCTTTCGCGTCTACCGCAGCGAACGTGTACCGACGCCGGTGAGGCTCACGACACGGTTCGTCAACGAGCGTGACGAGGAGGTCTTCCTCCACGTAGAAACGCTCGACGCCGGCCACTTCACAGGAAGCCCGGCGTCGATCGACCGCCGGTTCGAGCTGCCGCTTCCCGTCGCGGCTCCGGGCCAATACTTGCTCATCGTGACGGCGTCAACGGAGCGGAATACGACCGAGCAAAACGCGCGCTTCGCAGTCAGGTGACCTTGCGTGCGGCGGCCCCCGCCCGCACGTCGCGAACCTGCGCTTTGACCACCTCGACGCGCCCCAGTTCGATCGTTGCGGCGCGACGGGCATCCTGGGGTCGCATGCCCGCGCCGATCTTCTCGTCGACCAGCAAATCGAACAGGGTGCGCACCTCATCGTCGAGGTCGCGTTCGACACGGCGGCGATGCACGAGGTTGCGCCAGAGGGTGAACACGCGGCGGATCGGCTGCACTCCAGGCCCCCCTCAAGGGCGGTCGTCTACGCGTCAAGGGCCCGGGCAATGGCGAGAGCAATCCGGTTCCACTGGGCAGCCTCCTCGCCCAACTGCCGGCGGCCGGCCCGTGTCACGGTGTAATACTTCGCGCGCCGGTTGTTCTCCGACCTCTGCCACGTGGAGGTGAGCCAACCGGCCTCCTCGAGGCGATGAATAGGAGGATGACAGCACGGGCACGAAAAGGCGTCAGCGCCTCGCGACCCAGTATTGAAAGCCGTTCGCCGTATGCCCGTTCATCGTCGTCACGTCGATCTCGAGGAACTCCAGGGGGGTGAATCCGGTCGTCAACTCCTCAATCCATGCACGCGGCATGTGCCGGAACGTCACGCCCGGTTCGAGCTCGAACACGCCGTAGCGGCCGAACGAACGGAACCCTTTGTCGTACCGCTCGCGGTTGCGGTCATCCTTCTGCAGGAGGATGTCGCTGGCGCACAGGATTCCACCCCGCCGCACCACTCGCTCGATCTCGCGCACGACCGAGCGCTGTTCCGCGTCGCCGACGATGCAGGTGAGGACGCTGAACAACAGCACCGCGTCGAAGGACGCGGCCTTGAACGGCAGGGTGTCGCTCTCGAGGACTTCGAACGTGATCCCGGGGTTCTCGGCTCGTGCCCGATCGATCATCCCGGGCGATGAATCGACGCCGATGATGTTCGGGTAACCCGCGGAGCGCAGCTCGCGACAGAGACGGCCGTACCCGCAGCCGAAATCCAGCACGCGTCGGTCACGGGGCACAAGCGCCGAGAAACGACCCAGGTCCAGCGGATGGGAAAACGTCTTGCTCGCAGCGACGGTGTTCCAGAACGCCCGCTGGTTCATTTCCCCGTTCTCTGCGAAACCCGACCTCAGCGGTGATGAACTCGCGCAACAGATCGACGACGTCCGGGCTGCCTCCAGAACTCCAGGTCGTGACGGTCCGCTTCCGCGGCCGACGCGTAGCGCGTCATGGTCATCCGGCGCTGCGGCTTGTCCGAACGGCGAATCGACTCTGACATGGCTGGCGGCTGTCGCGGATGATAACACTTGCGCGGACCTTGCTTTTCGTCGGGCCGGGATGCGCAGTACCCCGCGTCCCCTCTCGCGCGGCCGTTGAGCCGCGGACTGCAAGTGATGGTAATATCATCGTATTACCATGGCTACCGTGACCGTGAAACTCGACAAGGCTCGGGCGGCCCGCTTGATCCGATGGGCGCGGCGCCGGAAAGTCGCGAAGTCCCAGGTCATTCGTGATCTCATCGATCGGGCAGGCCCGATCGATACCGGCGAGGATCTGATCGAATGGGTCGACGCATCCGAGGGAAAAGGGCTCGGCCTGAAACAGAAGGCCAGGCCCGGGGGGCGTCGCCGGATTGATGGCAGCGGGCAGTAGATGACCCGGCCGATCCTGCTCGACACGTCCTTCCTGGTCGACTTGGAACGCGAGACGGTCGCCCGGGAACGGGGACCCGCCCGGAGCTTCCTGCCGCGCCTGCGCGGCCGCCGCCTGGTCGTGTCGATCGTCAGCGTCGAGGAGCTTCTGGAGGGTGCGGCCGATGACCGGGCGGCCCTGGCGTCGCTCCAGAGGTTCACGATCCAGGGGTTGCATCTGGCGCAGGCTCGACGATGCGCGCTGTTGCAGCGCCGTGCGGCACGGCGGATGGGAGAGAACGACGCCTGGCTCGTCGCGACCGCGCAGGCCATCGACGCAGATGTCGTTGGTGCCGACCGTCCGGCGTTCGATCGCCTGGGCGCGCGCTATCTGCGATTTCGTTGAACGGCCATTCGCGCGTCGGCCGCCTCGCGATCCGATCCCCCGCGCGGACCGGCCGCCTCATCCCTTTCGCTTCAGCCCCGCGAGGAACTCGGCGGGGGTGTCGACCCGGATCCCATGCCGCAAAGCTGCAACGAAGTGGCGGCGGTTGTCCGTGACGATCACCTGCGCGCCGGCGGCGCGCGCGACTTCCGCGATGTGCGCGTCGTAGATGCGGCCGCCCGCCGTCCGATCCGCGGCGGCGCTTTTCAGGAAGGGGAGCCGGTCGCTCCCCGGAAGATCGTGCACGGTCATTCGCCGTAAGACCTCGTCCTCCAGCAGATGCACCGCATCTGGCGGAGTGAGCCGGTACTCGGGGGGAAGGCGCGTCGCGACCGAATAGAACTCCAGGCAGCAGTGCCAGGCGGTGCCTGGCGAGGTGACGATCTTCTCGGCGACCGCGTGCAGTACGTGCTGGGCGGGCGCGCTCTGCGGCCCGAAATCAATCAGGCCCGCGAGCAGGACGCTGGTGTCGAGGAACGTGCTTACGGCCACCGGTTCCTCTCCTCTTCGACGAGCGCCGCGACGTCGACCTGCGGACGGGAGTCACCGGCCGCTGTCGGCCGCGCGACCAGCCGGCGGCCGACCCTTACGAGGCGCGGCCCCGGGGCCACACGCTCGAGGCGCACGCCCGTGTCATCGATGGAGATTTCCAGCTCAGTGCCGGGTGACAGCCCGGCCCGCTCGCGGACGGCCGCCGGGATCACCACGCGTCCTGCCTTGTCAATGGTAGTGCGCATGGCATCATTCTACCACTTTGACGAAGCGCGGGAGTTAAGGTCGCGACTTTGGAGTTTGGAGTTTGGAGTTGGGAGTTGCGCGATCAGACCCGCATGAGCGAGGCGAGCTGCTGTCCGGGGGCCTTGCGGGTGGACTCGGTGATGAGCTGACCGCAGGCGGCGCGGATGTCACGTCCGCGGCTCTTGCGCACGGACACCGTGACGCCGTGGTCCGCCAGGATCCGCGCGAATTGATTCACGCGTTCGTCGGTGGGGCGCTCGAAGGGAATGCCGGCCGCCTCGTTGAGCGGCAGCAGATTCACCTTCCCTTTGATTCCGTGGAGCAGCCGCACGAGACGCCGGGCGTCGGCATCGGAGTCGTTGACGCCCCTGAGCATCACGTACTCGAACGTGATGCGCTCGCGGCGCTTCAGCGGGAACCGCCGGCATGCGTCGAGCAGCTCCTTCAATCCGTACTTGCGATTGATGGGCACGAGCATGTCGCGCTGGTCCTCGGTCGTCGAGTGCAGCGAGATCGCCAGGTTCGGCATCAGCGGCTCGCTCGCCAGCCGCTCGAGCGCCGGCAGGACGCCGACGGTCGACAGCGTGATGCGGCGCGGCGAGATGCCCATCCCCCGCTCGTCGGCGAGGATGCGCAGCGCCTTCATCGTGTTCTCGTAGTTGTGCAGCGGCTCGCCCATTCCCATGAGGACGATGTTGAAGCGCGTGCCGAGGAGATCCAATTCGCGCGCGAGGACGCGCACCTGGCCGGCGATTTCCCCGGCCGTCAGGTTGCGATCGATCCCCATCTTGCCGGTGAGGCAGAAGGCGCACTTCATCGCGCAGCCCACCTGCGTCGAGATGCAGAACGTGTGGCCCGGCGTTTCGGGGATGTAAACCGACTCGATGAGCTTGCCGTCCGAGAGCTTCAGCAGGAATTTGGCCGTCCCGTCCTCGGACTGGTCCCGCCGCACGAGCTTCGGCGTGCCGACCGACATCGTCGCAGAAAGCTCGACGCGCAGCTCGCGGCCGAGGTCGCTCATCAGCGCGAAGTCCGTCACGGCGCGGCCGTGCACCCACTGGAAGACCTGCCGTGCGCGGAAACGGGGGTATCCGGAGGCCTCCAGCGCCTGCTCGAGCTCCTGGAGATCCATTTCGGCGACGTCGGTGCGGAGGTCGGGGATCATGAGTGTGTCGCGCCTGCGACGGGTGGAAAGGCGAATTTTCATTGTACTACGTCGGCAGGTGCCGGCCTGTGGCCCAGGGCTCCTTTGCGCCTTGAACTGGGCGGAGCCGCCGTGGTATCATCCGGTGTCCGGGCAAGTCTTGTAATCCCTTATCCTGCAATCACTTGCGGCGGCCTCCGACGGCCAATGTCGCAACGGCCAATCACTCGGCCGGCTGACACGGAGATCCCGCGGTGGCAGACGACTCTTCACAACGCATGGTCAAGCGCGAAGTTCTGGCGAACGGCCTCCGTCTCATCACCGAGTCGATGCCGCACGTCCGCTCGGTGACCATCGGCGTGTGGCTGATGCGCGGGTCGCGGCACGAGGTGGACGCGCAGAGCGGCATCGCCCACTTCGTCGAGCACATGCTCTTCAAGGGGACCGCGACGCGCAGCGCCGAGGACATCGCCCAGGCGATTGATTCGATCGGCGGCCAGCTCGATGCGTTCACCGCGAAGGAATACGCCAGCTATTACATCAAGGTGCTCGACGAGCATCTGCCCCTTGCCGTCGATCTGCTCGCGGACATCGTGCTGCGGCCGGCGTTTCCGATCGACGAGGTCGAGCGCGAGAAGAAGGTGATCCTCGAGGAGATCAAGATGGTCGAGGACACCCCCGACGATCTCGTCCACGAGCTGTTCACGCAGCACTTCTGGGAAGGCCACCCGCTCGGGCGTCCGATCCTCGGCACGAAGGAGACGGTCGAGTCGTTCGACGAGCCGTCGCTGCGCGAGTATTTCGCGCGCGCCTACGTCGCCGGGAACATGATCGTCTCGGCCGCCGGCAACCTCGTTCACGACCGCGTCCGCGAGCTGATCGAGCAGGCGTTCCGTGACGTCCCGAGCGACGGAGAGCCGCTGACCGCGGACCCTCCGCGCGTCGTGCCGCAGGTCATCACGCGCACGAAGGATCTCGAGCAGAGCCACCTCTGTCTTGGCACCAACAGCTACCCCCAGCGGCACGACGACCGCTACGTCAGCTACATCCTGAACACGGTGCTCGGCGGATCGATGAGCTCCCGTCTCTTCCAGAACGTGCGCGAGAAGCGCGGCCTGGCATACGCCGTCTTCAGCGGCCTCAGCGCGTACCGCGACGCCGGCAACATCACCATCTACGCGGGCTGCGCCAACGACGCCGTCGCGCAGGTGATCGATCTCTGCGTCGAGGAGCTGCGTGGATTGAAGCTGGCGCCGGTGCCGGAGAGCGAGCTGCGTCGCGCGAAGGATCACTTGAAGGGCAGCCTCATGCTGAGCCTGGAGAACACCGCCAGCCGCATGTCGCACCTGGCGCGGCAGGAGATCTACTTCGATCGCCACTTCGGCCTGGACGAGACCCTGAGCGGCGTCGAGCGCGTCACCGAGGAGGACGTCCAGCGCGTCGCCCGCGACCTGTTCTCGAACGGATCGCTCGCGGCCACGGTGCTCGGTCCGTCCGTGCCCCCGCTCGAGCGGGTGAGGCTCGATCTCTCATGATCCGGCGTTACACCCATCCCGAAATGGGCGCGATCTGGAGCGAGCAGCGCCGCTACGAGACGTGGCTCGAGGTGGAGCTGGCCGCCGCCGACGCGATGGCCGAGGCCGGCATCGTTCCCGCCGCCGCGGCGCGCGAGCTGCGCGCCAGGGCCGCCTTCGACATCGACCGCATCGAAGCCATCGAGCAGACGACGCAGCACGACGTGATCGCCTTCACGACGGCGGTCGCGGAACACGCCGGCCCGCCGGCGCGGTGGCTGCATTTCGGCCTCACCTCTTCGGATGTCGTCGACACCGCGCAGGCGCTCCAGATGCGCGAGGCCTGCGAGCTCGTCGTCAAGGACGTCGCCGGCCTGATGGACGCGGTCCGCCTCCGGGCGGAGGAGCACCGCCGGACGCCGATGATCGGGCGCACGCACGGCGTGCACGCCGAGCCGATGACGCTCGGGCTGAAGCTCGCGTTGTGGTACAGCGAGCTCGGGCGGGATCTCGACCGGGTGATGCGCGCGCGCGACACGGTGGCCGTCGGGAAGATCTCCGGTGCCGTCGGCACGTTCGCCCACCTCGACCCGTCGATCGAGTCGAGCGTCTGCGCGCGGCTGGGACTCCAGCCCGCCGCCGTCTCGTCGCAGGTCATCCAGCGCGATCGCCATGCGGAGCTGATGACGACGCTCGCGATCGTGGCGGCGTCGCTGGAGAAGTTCGCGCTGGAGATCCGCGGATTGCAGAAGACGGAGATCGGCGAAATCGAGGAGCCGTTCGGAAAGGGCCAGAAGGGCTCGTCGGCGATGCCGCACAAGCGGAACCCGGTCGGGTGCGAGCAGATCGTCGGCCTGGCACGGCTCGTCCGCGCGAACGCGGGGGCCGCGCTGGAGAACGTCGCGCTGTGGCACGAGCGGGACATCTCCCACTCGTCGGTCGAGCGCGTGATCCTGCCCGACAGCTTCATCGCCCTGGATCACATGCTGCGCCGCTTCACGCGCATCGTCGCCGGCATGGTCGTGTATCCGGAGCGAATGAAGGAGAATCTCGAACGGTCGCGCGGGGTGGTGTTTTCGGGGACCGTGCTGCTCGAGCTGGCGCGCCGCGGCGTCTCGCGCGAGCAGGCGTACGAGTGGGTGCAGCGCAACGCCATGCGCGCCTTTCACGAACACAGGGACTTCAAGTCGCTGCTACTCGCCGACGCGGACCTGATGCAGGTGCTGCCGCGCGAGGAGATCGAGAAGGCGTTCGACCTCGACGATCAGTTGCGCAACGTGGACGTCATCTTCGATCGCGTGTTCGGCGCGGTTCCGGCAGGCTGAAGCCGAAGCCGGAAGCTGGAAACTGGGAGCTGGTGAATGAAAGCCAGAGTCTTCGTCACGCTGAAACCTTCGGTGTTCGACCCGCAGGGGCAGACCATCGTCGAGGCACTGCACTCGATGGGCTACGCCGGCGTCGGCGACGTGCGGCAGGGCAAGTACTTCGAGCTCGAGGTCAGCTCGACGTCCGCCGAGCAGGCCCGCGCGCTCGCGTCCGAGGTCGCCGACAAGCTGCTCGCGAACCCCGTGATCGAAAGCTATCGGATCGAGGTTGAATAGAAGCTCCCAGTTTCCAGCTCCCAGCTCCCAGCTGGAAGCTGCTGGAAGCTGGAAGCTGGTCACTGGCAGCTATGATTAAATTCTCAATCGTCGTCTTCCCCGGCTCCAACTGCGATCACGACGCCTATCACGCCGCGAAGCACGTGCTCGGCCAGGAGGCGGAGTTCGTGTGGCACAAGGAGACGAGCCTGCATGGCGCCGACGTCGTCGTGCTGCCGGGCGGGTTCAGCCACGGCGACTATTTGCGCACGGGCGCCATCGCGCGCTTCTCACCGGTGATGAGCGCGGTCGCGGAATTCGCGCGAGCGGGCGGGCCGGTGCTCGGCATCTGCAACGGGTTCCAGATCCTCTGCGAGGCGGGACTGCTGCCCGGGGCGATGCTGCGCAACCGCGACCTGAAGTTTCACTGCGAGCACGTCTCGATCCGCGTGGAGCAGACCGACACGCCGTTCACCTCGCGCGCCTCCCGCGGCCAGGTGCTGCGGATTCCCATCGCCCACGGCGAGGGGAACTATTACGCCGAACCGGACGTCCTTGCGTCTCTCGAAAGCTCCGGCCGGGTGGTCTTCCGCTACTGCGACGCGCGCGGCCAGGTCACCGAGGCGGCGAACCCCAACGGATCGCTGCACGGCATCGCCGGCATCTGCAACGAGCGGCGGAACGTCGTCGGGCTGATGCCGCACCCCGAGCGCGCCTGCGAGCGTCCGCTCGGCAGCGCGGACGGCCTGGTGCTCTTTGAATCCGTCGTCAGCTCGCTCGCCAGTCATGGCGCGCTCCGTACGGCTTAGCCTATGACCCACATCGACCCTGCGCTGCTTGAACGCCACGGCCTCAGCCCCGACGAGTACGAGCGGATCGTCGCGGCGCTGGGACGCGCGCCTTCGATCACGGAGCTGGGGATCTTCTCGGTGATGTGGTCGGAGCACTGCAGCTACAAGAGCTCGCGCATCCATCTGCGGAAGTTGCCGACGACCGGCCCGCGCGTGCTGCAGGGGCCCGGCGAGAACGCGGGCGCGGTCGACATCGGCGACGGCCTGGCCGCGGTCTTCAAGATCGAGTCGCACAACCATCCCTCCTTCATCGAGCCGTATCAGGGCGCCGCGACGGGCGTCGGCGGCATCATTCGCGACATCTTCACGATGGGCGCGCGGCCGATCGCGCTGATGAATTCGCTGCGGTTCGGCGCGATGGACGGACCCGAGGGGGCCCGCACGCGCCGCACGGTCGAGGGGGTGGTCGCCGGCATCGCGGGCTACGGCAACAGCATCGGCATTCCGACCATCGGCGGCGAGATCGCGTTCGAGCCGGCGTACGCGGGCAATCCCCTGGTCAACGTGCTGTGCCTCGGCATCGCGCCGGCCGACGGGCTCGTCAAGGGGCAGGCCTCCGGCGTCGGCAACCCGGTGTATTACGTCGGCTCGAAAACCGGCCGTGACGGGATCCACGGCGCGACGATGGCCTCGGCGGAATTCGACGAGAACTCGGCGGAGAAACGGCCGGCGGTGCAGGTCGGCGATCCGTTCATGGAGAAGCTGCTCCTCGAGGCCTGCCTCGAACTGATGCGGACCGACGCCCTCGTCGGCGTGCAGGACATGGGGGCCGCGGGCCTGACCTGCTCGACCTGCGAGATGGGCGCGCGGGGCGGGAGCGGCATCGAGATCGACGTGATGCACGTGCCGCAGCGCGAGTCCGGCATGACGCCGTACGAGATCATGCTGTCCGAGTCGCAGGAGCGCATGCTCCTCGCCGTCAAGAAGGGGCGCGAGGCGGAGGTCGAGCGCATCTTCGACAAGTGGGACCTGCACGCCGCCCGCGTCGGCGAGGTGACCGGCGACAATTACATGCGCGTGCGGGATCATGGCATCGTGGTCGCGGAGATCCCGAACTCGGCTCTCGTGGACGAGGCGCCCGTCTACAATCGGCCGACGGCGAGACCGGCGTACATCGACGAGGTGCGGGCGCTGGATCTCTCGCGGCTCACGCCGCCGTCTCCCTCCGACGCGCTGCTCGCGCTGCTCGCCTCGCCGACCATCGCCAGCAAGCGGTGGGTCTACCGTCAGTACGATCACATGGTCCGCACGAACACGATCGTGCTCGCGGGGATGGGGGCCGGCGCGGTGCGCGTCAAGGAGACGAAGCGCGCGCTCGCCTTGTCGGTGGATGGCAACGGCCGCTACTGTTATCTCGATCCGCGGCGCGGCGCCATGCTGGCGCTTGCCGAGGCGGCCCGGAACGTCGCGTGCGCCGGCGCGCTGCCTGTCGGGGCGACCAACTGCCTGAACTTCGGCAACCCCGAGCGCCCGGAGATCATGTGGCAGTTCGTCGAAGTCGTGGAAGGGCTCGCCGAGGCGTGCCGCGCGCTGGACATCCCGATCACCGGGGGCAACGTCAGTCTCTACAACGAGACGGACGGCGCGGCGATTTATCCCACGCCGGTCGTCGGCGTGGTGGGCGTCATCGAGGATGCCAGGCACGTCCTGTCGCGGGTGTTCCGCGCCGGCGGCGACGACATCGTTCTGCTCGGCACGGGATTCGGGGAGCTTGGCGGAAGCGAGTATCTGAAGGTCGTGCACGACCTGGTTCGCGGAGAGCCACCCGCGCTGGATCTGGGCAGGGAACGCGCGCTCATCGCGCTCCTCGGTCGTGCCGCGAGCGGCAGCCTGCTGTGTTCCGCGCACGACGCCTCGGACGGCGGCCTTGCGGTGACGCTTGCCGAGTGCGCGTTCGAGACCGGAGGCATCGGCCTGGACGTCGATCTGCCGCCCGACCGCGATCTTCGCGCATCACGTGAGGCCGGCCCTGTCTCACGCGGCTTCAGCCCGGCCATCGCGACGCTGTTTGGCGAGTCCGCGTCCCGCGTGGTGGTCTCCGTGCGGCCGCAGGACCGGGCGACGCTGCTGCAGATGGCGGCGGACGCGGGCGTTCCCGCGGCGGTGATAGGTCGCACCGGCGGCCCGCGACTGACCGTCCGGGTTGGCGGTGACGTGGTGGTCGATGCGGCTGTCGGGCAGATGGAGCAGGTCTGGGCGACGGCGATTGAAAGATACTTCGCGAGGCATGCCGCGTAATCAGGCCATGGACAAATTCAAGGACGAATGCGGCGTCTTCGGCATCTTCGGACACCCCGAGGCGGCCAACCTGAGCTATCTCGGACTCTACGCGCTGCAGCACCGGGGGCAGGAGAGCGCTGGCATCGTCAGCGCCGACGGCGAGCACATGTATGCGGCGCGCGCCATGGGGTACGTCGCCGACGCTTTCGACGAGGCGGCGCTCGCCAAGCTTCCGGGCCACCTGGCGATCGGCCACACGCGGTACTCCACGACCGGGCAAAGCCGCATCGAGAACGCGCAGCCGTTCCTGATCGACTGCGCGCACGGGCAAATCGCCGTCGCGCACAACGGCAACCTGGTCAACGCCCGGGAACTGCGCGACGAGCTCGTGCGGAACGGGTCGATCTTTCAGACGAGCAGCGACACCGAGGTCGTCCTGCACCTGTATGCGCGATCCAAGGCCCCGACGGTCGAAGAGGCCCTGATCGAATCGATCTCGCAGATCCGCGGCGCGTTCTCGCTCGTGATGATGACGAAGAACCGCCTCATCGCGGCGCGCGACCCGCACGCCTTCCGGCCGCTCGCGCTCGGCCGGCTCGATGGCGCGTGGATTGTGTGCTCGGAAACGTGCGCCCTCGACCTGATTGGCGCCACCTACGTCCGCGACGTCGAACCTGGCGAGCTCGTGATCATCAGCGACGGCGGGGTGCGTTCAATCCAGGCGTTCCCCGCCTCGCCGCTGTCACACTGCGTGTTCGAGCACGTGTATTTCGCGCGTCCCGACAGCTACGTCTTCGGCCGCAGCGTCAACGACGTCCGGACCGAGCTCGGGCGCGTGCTCGCGCGCGAGGCGCCGGCCGACGCCGACGTGGTCGTGCCGATTCCGGACTCCGGCGTGTGCGCGGCCATCGGCTTCGCGGAAGTCGCGAAGCTGCCGCTGCAGATGGGCCTCATCCGCAATCACTACGTCGGGCGCACGTTCATCCAGCCGCAGCAGTCCATCCGCCATTTCGGCGTCAAGGTGAAGCTGAATCCGGTTCGCAGCATTCTCGAGGGCAAGCGCGTCATCCTGATCGATGACTCGATTGTGCGCGGCACGACGAGCCGGAAGATCGTGAAGATGGTGAAGGCGGCGGGCGCGCGGGAAGTGCACCTGCGCATCAGTTGTCCGCCGACGATCTCGCCGTGCTTCTACGGCGTGGACACGCCCAGCCGGAAAGAGCTCATCGCCGCCACGCACACGATCGACGAGGTCCGGAAGTACGTCGAGGCCGACAGTCTCGCGTACCTGAGCCTCGACGGCCTGCGCGCCGCCATCGCCCCGCAGCAGAACTCCTACTGCACGTCCTGCTACACGGGTGTGTATCCAGTGGCGTTCCCTCGAGACGAGCACGCCTACCTCCAGCTCGCGCTGAAGGTCGTCGACTGAAGTTATGCGCGCGCTCCTGCTCGCAATCATCGTTGGTGTCATCGGCCCGGGCATCGCGGCCGGACAGGAGCCCGCGCGCGACGCCGTCACGCTGCCCGAGCTCCGCGCCGCCATCGACAAGCTCGGATCCGTGGACTTTCCCGTCCGGACAGCCGCCGCCCGGACCGTGCGGCGCGCGCCCGCCGCGGTGGCCGTCCCCGCGCTGATGCAGGCGGTCACCGAGCATGCCGACGGATTCGTGCGGTTCCGCGCGCTCGTGCTTCTCTCGGGCTTCAACGATCCGCGCAGCCGCGACGTCATGATCGAGGCGCTCGCCTCGCCCAACGATCGCCTCCGCACGGTCGCGTACGCCTACTTCGAGCATGCCGCGGATCCCTCGATTCTGCCCCGCCTTCTCGAGCCGCTCTCGCGCGAGGAATCGGAGTTCGTGCGGCCCGCGCTGCTGCGCGCGGTGGCCGCGTACGGCGCCGATCCGCGCGCGCGCGAAGCGATGAAGACGTACGTCATGAAAGGGCAGGACTTCTTCCGGAGCGGCGTCATCGAGGCGCTCGGCGACTACAAGGCGGCATACGCGCTGCCGATGCTCCTGGAGATTGTCAAGCTCGATGGGCCGCTGCAGGACGACGCGGCGATCGCGATTGGGAAATTGGGCGACACGACGGCGCTCGCGACGCTGGCGGGACTCCAGCGCACCGCGCCGCGCGCCGTGCAGCCGGCGATCGCCGCCGCCATCTGCCTGCTCGGCGTGAATTGTTCGTCGCACGAGGGGTATCTCGAGGAGTCGCTCAAGTTCGGGATCGAGACGGCGGGTTACCAGGAGCTGGTTCGCAATTCCGCCGCGGGGCTCGCCGCGATCGCGGCTGTCGGAAACACCGATGCGCTCCACGCGCTCATCGAGCAGGGCGCCCCGTCGCGGGATCCGGCGCGCGCGGCGATGGCCCTCGCGATTGGGACGGCCGCGCTGCGCAACACGGCGGCGTTCCTGACGGGCGTCGGCCGGTTGGAGGATCCGAAGCCCGCGCTGGATCTCCTGCGTGAGGCCTTCGACATGCTCGAGGAGGATTTCGAGGAGGAGCGTTTCTTCGCCACGGTCCGCCGCGGGTACTGGGAGGCGCCCGACAAGTCGCCGGCCCGCCGTCTTGCCGCCGCGCTGATTCAGGCGCTCGAGTTTTAGAGTTTGTGCGGAGCGAACGAAGCGCGAGCGACTGAGCCACGCGAGCGGAGCGGGGATCAGAGGGGTCCTCGCGAGCGAGCGTGTTGGGGGGTCCGGCGGGGCGAAGCCCCCCGGTTGAGAATGGATTACAAGCAGGCAGGGGTCGACATCGACGCGGCCAACGCGGTCGTCGGCCGTATCCGCGCGCTCGCGCGCGGCACCGTCACGCCCGGCGTGCTCTCCGACATCGGATCGTTCGGCGGCGTGTTCCAGCTCTCCGGCTCGGACACGGTCCTCGTCGCCAGCGCCGATGGCGTCGGCACGAAGCTGCGTGTCGCGTTCATGGCGGGCGTCCACCGCACGATCGGCGCGGATCTCGTCAACCACTGCGTCAACGACATTCTCGTGCAGGGCGCCGAGCCGCTGTTCTTTCTCGATTACCTCGCGACGGGACGGCTCGACCCGGAGGTGGCCGTGCAGGTGGTCGAAGGGCTTGCGGCCGGATGCCGCGAGAACGGCTGCGCGCTGCTCGGCGGCGAGACCGCCGAGATGCCCGGCTTCTACGCCGACGGCGAGTACGACCTCGCCGGGTTCATCGTGGGTGCCGTGCGGCGCGACCGCGTCATCGATGGCAGGGGTATCGTGCCGGGCGACGTGCTCATCGGCCTCCCGTCGGCCGGGCTGCACACCAACGGGTACTCCCTCGCCCGGCGTATCGCGTTCGAGCGCGCCGGCCTTGGTGTGGACTCGTTCGTCGGGGAGTTGGGCGGCACGATCGGCGCCGCGCTGCTCGCGCCGCATCGCTCGTATCTGCCTGTCGTCCGGCCGCTGCTGTCGACGGGCCTGGTCAAGGCCATGGCGCACATCACGGGGGGCGGCATCACGGACAACCTGCCGCGGATCCTCCCCGCAGGCACGACGGCGGTCATCGATCGCCGCAAGTGGGAGATCCCCGCGATCTTCCGGTGGCTCCAGCGCACCGGCGGCGTGCCCGACGGCGATATGCTGCGCACGTTCAACATGGGGATCGGGTTGATCCTGGTCTGCGCGGAGGCGAACGGTGACGGCCTGGTGTCGCGGCTGCAGGCCAACGGCGAGCCGGGCGCCGTGCGCATCGGTGCAATCAGCGGCGGGGGCGGCGGGGTGCGTTACGTTGGCTGACGAGCGCCGAGCCGCCGACCCGGGGTCTGACCCCAAAATCGCCGCCCCCGGGCCGACTCGGGGTCAGACCCCGACCGCGCCTGTCGTGACGGCGACCGGGGTCTGACCCCGATGGTGTGGCGTTTTAGTCGTTCAGACACTCTAGCCAGTTGTTCGGACGTGGGCACGGTCCATCATCCAGTCGGAACGTCGGGCACTCCGAGACCAGTTGCGATGCGCTGCACCACGGCCAATCCTGGGCTCGTTGAACAAGATGCGCTTCCAGAGCATTCCGTTCGACGTAGCGAAGCGCAGTGAAGTAGTGCTGTCCACTGGTGATACCCACCGAGACATAGCGGCTTTGGTACACCGCTCCGGTACCGACGTTATTCTTCACGCGATGCCACTTCCCTGCGTGCGCGGTTGTCAGCCGATGCATGAACGCCGGCACGTCGGTGTCACCAGGCGGCCATAGCAACAGATGAAAGTGGGTCGGCATCATGCAGTACGCAATAATCCGCATAGCACTTTTTGCCCGGGTGAGATCGAGGAGGTCCACGAAGCCGCTGTAATCCTCGTAAGTGTCGAAAACGACGCCTTTTCGCGAGCCTCGATTGAAGACGTGATAAACGAATCCGCCAGGCGTGAATCGTCTTGGCCGAGCCATCGCCTGGACGACCCGGCAACTACGCTGCCAACTGCCAGCTTGAGAAGGCATCCTTCGGGGTCTGACCCCGAAAAGGAAGATGAATGACCCAGTTGGGGTCAGACCCTCAGCGGACGCAGCGGACGCCGAGCGCCGAGCGCCGTCTGGGTGTCCTCATCTCCGGCCGCGGCAGCAATCTGCAGGCGCTCATCGACGCGATCGCTGACGGCAGGCTTGCGGCGAGGATCGCGATCGTCATCTCCAATCGCGCGGCGGCACCCGGGCTCGAACGCGCCCGCGCCGCCCTCATCGAGACCCTCGTCCTCGATCACAAGGCGTACGGCAGCCGCGACGAGTACGACCGGACGCTTGCGCGCGAGCTGCAGGCGCGCGGCGTCGCGCTCGTCTGTCTCGCCGGGTTCATGCGCCTGGTCGGGATCCCGCTGCTCGAAGCCTTCCCGGACCGCATCGTCAACATTCATCCCTCGCTGCTGCCATCGTTTCCCGGGCTCGACGCGCAGCGCCAGGCGATCGAGCATGGCGTGAAAGTGAGCGGCGCGACGGTGCACCTGGTGACGGGCGAACTCGATGGCGGCCCGATCGTGATGCAGGCGGCGGTGCCGGTGGAGGACGGAGACACGCCGGAGACGCTCGCGGCGCGCATCCTCGTGCAGGAACACCGCATCTACCCCGAAGCGGTGGCGTTCCTCCTCACCGGCGCGTGGAGGATCGACGGACGACGGTGCGTTCCTTGTGAGCCCGTCCAAGAGCGAAGAGCGAAGGGCGAATCACAGGCACTGGGCTGATATCGTCCGGCGGGACGGTTTGCGCTTGTTGCTCCTCCTTCGCCCTTCAGCCTTCGCCCTTTTCGGACGTCAGCGCCGGACCGGCGTCAGCGTGAGGATGGCCACTTCGGGCGGGCAATTGAGCCGGACCGGCACGTACACGGTGCCGATGCCCCGGCTGACGAACACCGTGGTGTTCTCGCGGCGCGCCATCCCCGCGATCACGGGAAACTTGCGCGCGGCGACCGCGCCGATTCCGGGCAGCACGATCTGGCCGCCGTGCGTGTGGCCGCTCAGCATCAGCGGCACCGCGAGCGCGGCCGCCTCGGCCAGCCGCATGGGCGTGTGCGCGAGCAGGAAGACCGTTGGCGACGCTCCGCGCAGCACGTGCGCGATGTCCACCACCCGCCGCGTCCAGAAACGAATCCCCGCGAGGTCGACGGCTTCGCCGTTGATGGTGAGCCGCGTGCGCGCGTCCCGCAGCACCGCGATGCCCCGGGCGCTCAGCGCGGCGGGCATGTCGTGATCGTCGTCGTGGTTGCCCAGGATGGCGTGGACGCCGTGGGGCGCCGACAGCGGCGCGACCGCTTCGGCCGCCGCTGACACATACCGGCGGTCACCCCACGTGACGTAGTCCCCCCCGAGAATGATCAGATCCGGACGCTCGGCGAGCGTCAGGCGCACCGCGCGCTCGATGAGCTCGTGGGAGACCGTCTGGCTGCGATGGAAATCCGTGAGGAAACCGACACGCAGGCCGTCGAGCGCCGATGGAAGCCCCGAGACGGGCAGCGTCGCGCGCGTGACTTCCAGGTGCTGCCGATCGTACAGATAGCCGTGCGCGGCGGTGCCCGTGAAGGCGCCGATGCCCGCGGCCGCGAGCCCCTTCAGCAGGTCCCGCCTGCCGACGCCGCCGGAACGGAAAGGCATCTTCCGCTATGTTAGCGCGCCCGCCGGCCCGGGGCCCCCCGGGATGCGGCCTATAATGCGACACAAGGCCATGACCATCGACGAGCAACTCGAGTACCTCACGAAGGGCTGCGTGGACGTCGTCCGCCCCACGGAGCTCCGCGCCAAGCTGGAGCGGTTTGCGCGGACGGGGAAGCCGCTGGTCGTCAAGGTCGGCTTCGACCCCACCGCTCCCGATCTGCACCTCGGTCACACGGTGCTCATTCACAAGATGAAGCACTTCCAGGATCTCGGACATACCGTCGTGTACGTGGTCGGTGCGTTCACCGCGCTCATCGGCGATCCGACCGGCCGCTCGAAGACCCGTCCGCCGCTGACGCGCGAGGAGATCGCGGAGAATGCCGAAACGTACAAGACGCAGATCTTCAAGATCCTCGATCCGTCGAAGACCAGGGTGCGTTTCAACAGCGAATGGCTGGAGCCGCTCGGCAGCTTCGGGTGGGTGAAGCTGGCGGCGAAGTACAACGTCGCGCGGATGCTGGAGCGGCGCGATTTCAAGAAGCGATACGAGACCGGGCAGCCGATCGCCGTCCATGAATTCATGTACCCCCTCGCGCAGGCGTACGACTCCGTGTTTCTTGAGGCAGACGTCGAGCTCGGAGGCACCGACCAGCTCTTCAACCTGAACGTCGGCCGCGACATCATGCCCGCCTACGATCTCGACCCGCAGGTGGTCATGACGACCCCCCTCCTCGAGGGGCTGGACGGCGTCGAGAAGATGTCGAAGAGCATGGGGAACTACGTCGGGGTCACCGAGCCGGCCGGCGAGATGTTCGGGAAGCTGATGTCGATCAGCGACGACTTGATGTGGCGGTACTACACGCTCCTGACGGATCTCACGCCCACCCAGGTGCTGGCGCTTCGCAAGCGCGTCGACACCGGGGATGTCCACCCGAAGCAGGCGAAGGTGGACCTGGCGAAGACGATCGTCAAGGACTTCCACGGCGCGGCGGAAGCGGACCGCGCGGCGGAGGAGTTCGAGCGGCGGTTCGCCAGGAAAGAGATCGTCGCCGAGGGACTCGACGTGCTGACGTGGGAGCTGCCGGGCGAGCCGAGCGCGTGGCGCCAACTCGTCATCGGACTGAAGCTTGCGGACTCCGGCCGCGATGCCGATCAGAAGCTGAAGCAGGGGGCCGTGAAAGTGAACGGCGTCAGAATCGACGGCCCGTTCGTCATTCAGCAGACCACGCTCGAGCGCGGGCGGGAGTACGTGCTCGAGGTCGGCCGAAGAGCGTACCGTCTTCGGGTCATCTGATCGCAGCTCATCAGTGTAAGTCGTTGTTCACGTGTAATTTATAAGCTGGATCGGGGGCGATCCGGGGCCTGCCCTGAGCGAGGCGCGAAGCGCCGAGTCGAAGGGTTGACAGGGCCGCCAGCGCTGCGTATAGTTGTCGATACCGAGCGTGACCCGGCCGAGGCGGCCGGAAGATTTGCTCCCGGTCCAATGGAGCAAATTTTTTTTCCTGAACTCCTTTCAGGATCGCCTGAATCCCCGCCGCTTCCGGTTGAGCGACCATCGGGATCCGACATTGTCGGAACGATGGTGCGACACCTGAGGGTGTGGAGGACGGGAGGAAGCGGGAAAGGAGTTGACAGCGGGGAGGCGCTCTCGGTAGTATTGTAAGGTTCCCCCCAAGGAAATGGACGTGGAGGGGGAGCCCGACTTCGCGCCTTCGGCGCTGCGTCGGGGCAGGCGTCCGGTTCTTTGAAAACTAGATAGAACGTGCAAGCACTTTAGTCGACGGACCGTCGTCGGCGCGGACTCGAGCCTGGCTCGACGACGCGCCGGCTTGCCCGACGAAGCCGAAAGGCGGAGTTGGGAGGCGCGAAGTCGGCCCCGTCGAGTATCAGCGGGTGGCGCGGCATCAACCGTCGGCCCGGGTTTAGTTCACCAGGGCAGGCGGGCCGTGAACCACCCATAAACTTGACGAACTGAACAACGTTAGAGAGCCACAAATCAACAGGCGCTCAGCGTTAAAACGGTTGCGCTCGTGTGGGTCCGGCCCTCGGGTCGGGCGTATGCGGGCCGATCACTTTAACTTGAGAGTTTGATCCTGGCTCAGAATCAACGCTGGCGGCGTGCCTAACACATGCAAGTCGAACGCGAAAGCCCCGCAAGGGGTAAGTAGAGTGGCAAACGGGTGAGTAACACGTGGGTGACCTGCCTTCGAGTGGGGGATAACGTCCCGAAAGGGACGCTAATACCGCATGACATCCTGCCTTTGGAAAGGTGGAGATCAAAGCCG